>Ga0208971_1000307_pt1 | contig 36859 bp, 26 predicted proteins | sample AOAMet1_18_M0_10_2_FD_188229 | JGI IMG/M metagenome (GOLD analysis project Ga0208971, IMG submission 188229) | Ammonia-oxidizing marine microbial communities from Monterey Bay, California, USA - CAN11_18_M0_10 (SPAdes) | ecosystem: Environmental > Aquatic > Marine > Intertidal zone | place...
GTTGTAGACGTTGGTTACAAACCACTTCACGTCTTCTGCATCATCGAGTGAGATGATTTTTAGGACTTCGTCTTTGACAACGAATGTTGCGTTATACTTTTCGAGCATAATTCGAAGAGCATTTTTAAAGCGAATGCCGCTTAAGTTCTCGGTAATCAATTCATCTTCAGTTAGAGAATCGTCAGATGCCGAGCTGGTCAACACGATGTTGATTCCGTACTTAATCTCAAGTTCTTCTTCAACTTCGCTCCACGGTCTCTCGTCGTAATTTAGATCCGCAGTTTCGTTGAGTGCGTCAAGAATTGCTTCTTCTGTCGCACTTCCAGTCAAGCGAATGTTTTGATACTTCTTGCGTCGAATGACTTTCTTTCGCCACTCGTCCGCGTCTGGCCAAAGCATCATGTTCTTTGGGTCACCCGGGAATGGGATAGTGGCTTGCTCGATTGAGAACATCGATGATTGGAACGCGTATTCCTTCTGTCGACGCAATTCCATCACTTCGGCATAGTTCTTGGCGAAGTGAGCATTCGCGTTAGAGACAATCACTGCCGGATCGTACGGGGCAACTTGGAATGCCTTCTCCGTTACGGCTAAAGATTCGCTGTACTCGCCTTCCTGCAGTAGTGAGTTGTATCGATTAATTAATTCCGATACTTCTTCCTGGCTGCGGGCAATGCGGTCAGCTTCCATTTTCAACTGACCAGCAGTCGCAATGTTGATGTCCGCGAGTGCTTGGCGGTCATCGAACGCAATCTTCTCTTGTCGAGAGGATAGCAAGCTAGACTCGATTGAATGTCGCAGAGTCGAGCGAGTATCCGGATAAAGATCTGTTGTTTGATCAATGATCTCTAGCATGTTTTTAAGACGCTCGATCGCAATATCCGGATTCGTTCGCAACTCTTGCCGTGCTCGTTTTGATTCGTATTGAACCTGCTGAGTAATTTTCTGGTTGATGATTGCAACACGCTGTTCTTCAGTTAAAAGAAGATCAGTTGATCCACCCTTCGCATCCTGAAGCAACTGTCCAATCTCATCACCACCCTCTTGGATCATTCGTAATCCACCGTCGGGAGTCTCGACTGCCATCGGTAGAGTAACGGCTCCGCCGGCAGGTGCTGCCGCTGGAGTTTTTACAGCAGGCGTTGCTGCTGGAGTTTCAACAGCTGGTTTTGCTGCTTGAGTTTCATTAACTGGCTTTGCTGCTGCAGGAGCCGGCTTAGTCTTAGTTGAGCTTCCAAATGGATCGTCGTCATCCTGAACTTTGTAAGTTGCAGCCATCGCTAGGAGGTCAGCCTGCGTGTTCGCAGGATCAGCACTTAGGTTAATAGCAGCAGAAGCTAGTTTCCGGGCTGTTTCCCGATCGCCTGCGGCCAAAGCGGTTTCGCCAAGGTCACTAAGTCGATTGGCTTCCGCCGTTCGGATTCGTGCGAACTCGCGAAGTCCTTCAGACCCAATTGTTGGTAAGGTCAGCCCCGAATCTTTGCGGGCGTCTTCGATCATGCCAGGCAGGAATGAAAATTCTGTGTTGGCAAGTTCCGGTGTGATTTGCCAAGTGATGTTTTCCTGATTGCCGTTTGCGATCCCAGTAAGCTGTAAAGCAACGTTGTTTCGGTCGGCTAGGCTTCCAAGAATAATGTTGTCTCTATCGGTTCGAAGCGGTGGGAACTGGCTTGGGAAACTTTCCAAAACCGAATCACCCCATTGGCCCGAAACTGGCCAAAGGACAGCTCCATGGATTGTGTTAACCAAACCAACCGCTGAAACGCGGACGTCTTGCTCGTCGCTATCAATAAATAGGTTGCCGCCGGTGTTGTTCGCCAACGCAGCCATAATCTCGTTGTTACGTGCTGGGCCAATCGCAAAACTAGAAACCGAAATTTTGTTCTTGGTTAATCCGGAAATGAGTTCACCAAAAATTTCAGAATGAAGCAAGCTGCCTCGGCTGACTCCGTCACCGATGTAGATGACGTTGTTGTTTCGTTGTGTTTCCTTTGGGAAAGCTTTTGATGCAGAAACCAGCATGGCTTCCATGTCGGTCGAACCGAGTGGAACTCGCTCGCTCAAATTCCCCAGAGCAGTGTTTAAATCTTCCGAGTCCGGACTGACAAAACCTTTTGTCATTGGAACAGGGTCAAGATCGACTGCCACAATCTGAATCAGATCGTCAGCATTCAAATTCTTGATGATGTGTTTAAGCGTGGCAATTGAATCCCGCTTAAATTCACCAGACTGGCTGGCAGAGGTGTCAATGTAAACGACCACGTTGCTGGCCCGCTCAGTCTCAATGGAGATCTGAGGTTTCAGACTTAATGCGAAGTGTGTTTCCCCCGCATTATCAAAAGTCGCCATTTTGACTTGGTTCGTCGATGACTTAGATTCTTCCGAATCGTCTGCGAACGATGTATTGGCACCAGTTGTCTGCAAACCAATGGCCAGCAAAGCAACAAACATTCCTCTAAGCGCGACTTTGGTCGAGCACTTGGACATAACGAACTCCAACACCGAAAAGATTTCGAAGGAATGTGCGTTCCGGAATCGCACAGCCCTGCCTTGCCCTGTAATGGTTAACTTGGTCATCGATGACCTCCAACACTATTGTATTTTGAGAACTGGCGATACGCTACCAAAAACCCTCGATTTTGCCCCATTTACGGCCTCCACGTAGTCCTAAATATCACTACTACCTGATGCACCGATGTGACCCGAGTACTTAAGCACACCGAGTCGAACTTAGCTGAGTCAAAAAATCCTTGTAATGGTTGGCCAGTTCACTCGTAAAGAGTGGCCTCTATTTGTCACTAGTATTGTAAAAACCGACAAAGAGCGAGGAAATACTGGAAAATCTATCTTCCATGATAGTATTCCTGCCGTTTGATCCGATCAAACGTGCTCCATGGGTTGGTATCGGAGTCTGAGGCCGCTGAAGGTAGAAAATTTGATTCCATCCAACAGCTTTCGCAAGCAAGAGACGCTAAATGACGATTGGGTAGAATTTAACGATTACGTTCTGACACGGGTTTAGTGGCAGCTATTGTTCCGTTAGTGCGAGTTTAGCGTGGGGGCTTCCTTTAAAACCCTGTTTCCAGGTTGCTCAAGCCGCAGAATATTCCAAAGCAGGCTCTGGGAAATTTTCCAAGTGAACTGCCGCACGCCAGTGAGGTTTGGATTAATTAAAAGAAAGACGCTGAGAACGGTTCGGCCGAGACATTTGGCAATTAACTCTCAAATGCGGAGAAGCTTGGTTTTCAAAGTGGTTGAGTTCCGTGCGTGCCGGCAGTCAGCTTTTAGGTTTGACGGCGTCCTTCAAATCGAATCAAAAGCCTAACCCGAGACATTATCAATGAGTTGATGATTAGGAGAGGTGCCAGTTTGCCTGGCTCCCCTTATTCAGAGATGCTTTGCTCAAGAGGATCAAGAAGAGAGTTTGAAGCCGGGTCGTCATTCTGGTTCGCCTCTGCTTTCAGCATCCCTGTTTTCTTCATCTCTCCCGAGTGTTTAATTGCCCTGGATATGCAACCGACACCTATCGCAAGGATATCGAATTGGTTCGCAACACGCACTTTGGGTTTGTTTTCTGGTTTAATTAGCCGGTATTCAGTCGAAAAGGTTTCAACCGCTTGAAATTCAAGGACAGCGGCAAAACGATCAACTGCGTTGTTTAGTCTGGCGATCGAAGCTGTGGCAAATTTAGCGAGTTCTTTCGAGTCATTGATAAGGTTGTTGGCGATCTGCAATAAACGCGTTTTTAAAACGCTGTTTTGTTGAAGAGCAGATTCGTCTGTAACCTCTGATTTTTTGACCGTCTGTTTTTTGATCGGCCGGTAACTCACAGGGATTGCTTTGGTTTTATTTGGTTGTCTCGCGATTTGCATCTCGTTAGCTTTTTGTGTGGCCGCTTCCAAGTCAGAAAACGTGACTTCCCAGCGATCACAATCTTGGTAGTACTGCCAGTAATCGTCGCCATTTTCCGCAGGAAGCATTACCAGTTGCACATTGCTTATTGTTTCTGAGCCCACCGCTTTGGCAGAAGATTTCGACAGGCGAATGGGGGGATGATCTTTGTTGGCTGGGGTGGTTGCCTGATTCCATTGGTCGGAAATCGTCGACCGTAATTGGTTGTTGAGGGAACTTAATTGGGGAACGATCCGCTGCCTACAGAAATCGTATACGGTTTCCTCAAACTGCTGTTGAATGAATTTTTCAATTGGCTTGAACGCCGGGCGGATTCGCTGATTTGTATTTTTTATTTGCAGTCGAATCGTCTCGAAGCTTTCTTCGAGCAGGTTGGCAATCGAGCTTTCTGGAGCAGATTCCTCTTTTCCCGGGCTCGTATTTTCTGGGATTAATTGGGAGGGGCAAATTTTCCGCAGGGGATTATATGGCTCAGTAAGTTCGTTACTTCCACCGTGCCCGATGAGGATTCTGTCTGAATTTAAAGCCTGATCTGCGAGCTGTGCAAGTTGAGTGGAATTCGGGTCACTCTGGCCAAATAGAATCGCCGCGGAGATTGCGGAAGTCGACTGATCGGCGCAAGCCGTCTTAATCGTGCCAGAATGCTGAAATATTATAAAAAGCATCAACAGACATGCTTTGGGAGAGATCTGTGCCATCGTTTTGCTGAACTCCAGGCGTTAATAGATGCGAAGCTTAGGGGTGCACAGTCGCTTCGGTTATTAAATGGGAATACGTAAGGTAAAAGGCAATTGCAGTTACCGCGGCGTACTTAAACTATCGGGTCCAGAGAAATTGATCCTTTTGGGGAAAGTCTACAAGTTGTCGAAACCTTGAGACTTCGCATCGCGATTTGCAAATTGACGGGGTCGTGCCGATATCGAGTATCGTAGGCAATGGGGATTTTGCGTGTGCCAATTGTTAGCGGTAGTAACGCAACCTGGCCGTTTAATTAGAGTTGAAGAATTTTGAAGGGAGTCTAAACTGCCAGACTCGTCTGTTGAGGGACTTGCTGGAGCGGGTTTACTCCCTTAGTCTCAAACGTGATATTTGTTTTTTAAAAACCTAGAGTGAAAGCAAAGGTAGCATGCCAAAGTTTTCCGTGATTCTCGCTGCAGCGGGTAAAAGTACTCGGTTTCGTGATCCGAATTACAAGAAGCCGTTTGCGTTGCTGAACCGCAAAGCTGTTTGGTTATATTCAGCCGAGTTGTTTTTGAAACGCAATGACGTGAAGCAAGTCATCATCGTTATTTCACCTGAAGATAAAGATGAGTTTCTCGGAAAGTATGGCCCCAACCTTGCGGTGCTCGGTGTTGAGGTTGTTCTCGGTGGTGCAGAGCGTTCGGACTCAGTTCAAAATGCGCTGGCGAAGGTCGACTCCGATTCGACTCACGTTGTGATTCATGATGCTGCCCGGCCTTGTCTCAATGCAGATTTAATTGAATCAGTCTTTCAATCTTCAAAAACGAACCCCGCAGTAATTCCTGCTGTTCCAGTGACTAGCACTTTGAAATTATCTAAAAATGGTAGTGCCGTAGATAAAACAGTCGATCGTTCTCATTTATATGAGGCTCAGACTCCGCAGGTTTTCGAACGAGAATTACTCATTTCGATGTTTGCTAATCGCGGCGAACTAAAGCCAACGGATGAGTCGCAACTGGCCGAGGAATTGGGGTATCCCATTGCGATCGTCAAGGGATCCGTTTTTAACATCAAAATCACGTCCAAGCAGGATCTTGCCTTTGCCAGAGCTTGTTTAGAGTCGCAACCAAAGCCAAAATTCGATGCCCCGATTCACCCGTTTGCCGATGATAATCTATTTCGATAGCGGCGGTACTGTTCGTATTTCCGGTGCAAGATTTAGGGGGCGAGGTTTAGGGTATGCGTCGTCGACTAGTCCCACCACCATCGTTGAGCTTGTGAATCAGGAGTTTGATTCTTTAGGCGGTCATCTAACTCAGAGCTTGATTTTTGAATGATTGCATCTGTCAATCGATCTGCGGAAGAAACAGAAACACCGCCGCTGACACCAAGGATGTGAAAATCGCGTCGGGCACCCGGCTTGCGTAAGCGAAGATATTTCTCGCTGACAACCGATTGAACCTCGGTGGCGACGTGATCCCTTTTCATTGGGTAGACCAATTGAGATTGAATTGGATTCGAATTGACCGGTTCGTTAGGCGTGCCGAAAAATGTTTGTTCCCAGTCTGCTTTTCCGCTTGCGTTTTTTTGGCGAACAATTTCCGCAACAAGTGCGAGATCAAAGATGTTTTTAAGCTGACTATAAACGGGATACTTTTTTGAAATCTCACTGAAATGACTCGTGAAATCTCGCGCGAAACCGCGTGTTGGAATGTCAGATTTTCCAGTGTGAATTCGCTCTCCGTCACGACTAACGAATTCATTTTCACTAAGTACTTTGACACTCGAACCAGAAAAAGTAAAAACGGTTTCGTCAGGATTTGCCGAAACAGGTTGGTCATTGAGTGTGAACCACCAGCGGACAACTGAGAATGAGGGCAGGGTTCCGTCAGGTTTTAGTTTTAATCTATCTAGGTAGCTGGGGATTTCCGGAATGCTTTTTTCCAGCCCCATTCCCAATAGCTTCATCCGATAATCCGCTTCTACAAGAACCCGGGCAGTATGGGTACCGCGTGGGATGCCGAAAACTTCGATGTCCTGTTCACCGAGCGTCGATTTCGCCTTGTTTGACCATTGGCGTCCCGTGAGCGATGTCGAAGCCAGAAAGTTTTTGGTGGCGACCAAGTTTTCTTGACGGGGTGTGATAGAGCAACCGAATTTCCCACTGTGGGTGTAAGCATTTCGGAGGCAGTTCACAAGGTCATCCAGTTGCAAGATCGGCTTACCCGAACGGGAGTTGACGGCTCGCTGGTTTTCATCGAAGTCCCAAGGGCCGGCTGGGCCGGCGATTACGATATCCCCAGTTTCCGGATAAAAAATGAGGTGAGTTATCTCGTAGAGGCCGGCGAGGTTTCGCATTGATTCATCAAGTGGTTGACCCTGTGCGGTCAGTAATTGTGCTGCTCTTTCTAAGCGGGGGAGTGAAACTTTCCGCAGAGGACTAGGCCAAGTGACTGCGCCCTTTTTACCTTGGGATGCAGCCTGTCGCCAAACTTCCGTCAACCCGTTTACTTTTCTTCCTTGGATTTTGGACAGAACCCCTGACGAGTTGACAAAAACTCCCGCGGGGAAGGCCTGGATTGTGCCGAGTCCCTGTCCAGTATCCTGCCAAGAATCAGGCTGAATCGTGCCCTGGATCAGATCGATTAATGGTTGGAAATCTGATTCCGTGATCCCTCCGCGAGCGGCTGCCAAGGGACTGTTGTGATTTGCATAGAGACCGGAAAGTGAATCGGAACGGGATCGCTCGCCATCAATCATGCCGGCCGTGTCGTAGGCCGTCTGGTAGGCACCCGAGCTATATTGCCGGTCTGAGATTTTTGAAAGCCACTGGTCGCGAGACTGTGACGGTAGAGAGTCTGCAAGTTTGAGGGCAACTGAGAACTCGCCAGCTTGTAGATGGTCAGTGATTTCAGCGGGTGTTGCAGTTTGTGCCGCAGCAGAGCCCACGAAGAGACTTGGGATAAAAAGAAGGACGGGGCAGCAAAGAATGGATCGGAAAAGAATCCTTAGGATTCTGTCTGGCGTTGCTTTTGATCCAAACCGACACACAAAAATTTCTAACCGCATAATACTCTCCCAATCACTGCCCGTGCCAATGATTGCGATGTTGGCTTGAGAAATCAACTGCTTGCGATGAGATTTTCAAAAATAACAATTGGAGTGGGGTGTTTGGGTAAGAAAAGCTGGAGCTAGTTCCAGAACCCAGCGATCCAGATTAAAAAGAAAATGATCGACATAAATCCAACGCACCAAACCGCATTTCGTAATGAGTGGGCAAGGATTTCACGCAAATTTTCATGGCGGGTCGCACCGTAAACGAGGCTAACCACAACGATCAACGGAAGTGCGTACCAGATCTGCGGAATTGCACCCAGAAGTAAATGGTCGAGATCTACTATTGAAAAAACGTTCATCAGTTTACCAGCAAATTGTTAAGCGAAAGGGCTTGCCCGTTTAGATCCGGGGAAATTAAAGGTTGGGTGTCGTTACTGTTTGGATTTTTTCTTACTCTTCTTGTTCTTCTTTGATTCAAGCATCTCTCGTTGTGCTGGTGTGATGATCGCAGGTCCACAAAAGGCATCGTAGACAGCAAGCAAATTGAGTAGTCCAGCGATGACGGTAAACAAGGTTCCCATTTCGAAGTAGTGTTTCCCTTCGAAGTGCCAGCGACCGAGGGTGTCTGTTTGAACGCGAGAGCGGCGACGGGGGTTGTTCATGCCTCCGGGGGGAGCCATGAATCCATCTTTAATCGTCTCACCTGTGTAGTCGTTATTGTTTTCGGGTGTGATTTTGTGAAATGCTAAGCTCGAATTTGAATAGTCAGCAGGAAATCTTTCACAAAGGACCCAATAAGGATCACCGCCTTTTTTAGTTTTCATCGACTGAATGATCGCTGGTAGGGCGGGGGCGCCCACGCCTAATTGACAGACAAATTGCCAACGCAAATTACCTGGTTTGAAGGAGGCATAAACGACGCGTCCCTGTCCGATCCCAAGACCAAAAAAGTAGGTGCTCAGGATGCAGATCATGAATAAGAAGCCTTTGGCATACCTCTTCTGGTAAAAGTGACCGGCACCGGGCCAGATCCATGCCAGAAAAGCCGCCCAATATGGATCTTTGAGGTCGACGACGACTGGCTCGCCAGATTCCTGAGGATAAACTATTTCAGGCATAACGTTCGCTTGTGAATTCGGAATAAAAAATTGAGAACCGATTGGTTTACGAAATCGGAGCTTGCGTCTGTCGCTACAATTAAGTTCTCGGCATAGTCTAACTGATAGAGAACACTACACCAGATCAAACTAGCGGGCTTGGTAGATGTCTTACCGTTTTTTTACGCAATCCACCCCAAATAACGGCAAGATTATGCTGGAAGGGGAGCAAGCGCGGCATGCGATTCAGGTCATGCGTTTTAACGCAGGGGATCAGATCGTGCTCTTTGACGGCACGGGGACTGAATACGACGCATTGATTGATCAGATCGAGAAAAAACGATTATGGCTCAGTATTAAAAGTCAGCGGGTCGTCCCCCGAGGAATCAAGGCAAGCATTACGCTTGCGGTTGCACTTCCGAAAGGAGATCGTCAAAAAGTATTGGTTGAAAAACTGGTTGAATTGGGAGTCGAACGTCTCATTCCCTTGAAGTCCAACCGCTCCGTTGCGGTGGCGAATGAAAAGGTTGTCCAGAGGTTGCAAAAACAAGTAGTGGAAGCTTCGAAGCAATGCGGTCGTAATCGATTGATGAAAATCGAAAGTGAGTCGACGCTTGCTAATTTATCTGGAATGCTTGAAACCCATGCGCTTAAGCTCATTGCTGACCCGTACCAAGGCCAGACGATTTTAGACGTGTCGAGTCGGTGTCTTGAGGAAATGCCGGTCGAAGTTGTCGTCGCTATTGGTCCTGAAGGAGGATTTGATGACGAGGAAAATACGCTCTCTCAAGAATTAGGGTTCCAGCCGGTGCGACTGGGACCTTCTATTTTGAGAGTGGAGACTGCAGCCATCGCGATTGCGGCTATTCTTGGTATCGGGCTCGAATCCGGTCAAACGGATGCTGGCGAAGTCGAGGAGTGACGAACGCTTGTCCAATGTTGAGACATACGAAGATTTGTTTTCGGCTTCGATCTTATTGGCTTCGATCTGAGGCAAGGTAAAGTCTCAAATGATTAAGGACTTCCTTGATGGCGCGTTCTTCCCGCCAGCCCGAATGGCCACTATATCGAAATTGAGTCTGTTCGACTGTGGGCGTTTCAAAGATCATCACTTGATAAAACGATTGCCCTTTCCGGACTAAATCAGACGTGCGATCGATGGGGCCAATGGCAATTCCCAGTGTTGCGCCGCTTGATTCAATAAGGCTTGTCATCTCATCGGGCGCTGGCATTTGTTCGCGGGTTTCGTTCGCGCAGATCAGAGATGTCGGGTTGGTGATCTGGCTTAGCCGCTCACCGACGACCCCTTGGAGTCCGGCATCAATGACGGCAAGTTTTTGTTGTTGATTCGTCAGAAGATTGTGGACGACTTGTTGGAGTTCGATGCCATTTTCACCGAACACAAGCTGGCCAAGCGTCTGGCGGATCGTTTGGATTGTTGGTTGCATCTTGTTCATGCAATCCGCTTGAGTCGTACCGCTAGTAGAGACCCGGAGGGAAATGGTCGCCGAGCTGGCTGTGATTCCTACTTGGGGATCTCGTCCGCGTTGAACTAGATTGGGGAGCAGTGATTCAATATGGCTCTCGCCAGAACCAAAGCAATGGAGTGTGTGGTGGTGGATGATCGATGAATCGCCTGCTTGTGTTCTCAAGCTCGCCTCAACGGACTGAGACCACATTTGTTTCATTTCGACAGGGACTCCCGGTAGCGCGATGATTCGGCAATCGCTTCCGTCTTGGCGTCGCATTCGAAAATCAATTCCGGGAGCAGTTCCTTCCGGGTTGTCGATAGCCACGGCACCTTGGGGGAATTCCGCCTGAATCGAATTGTTTTCGGGCATCTCACGACCCCGAGATTCAAACATTGAGCGAATACGTGTCAATATTTCAGGGTGAGTGACCAAGGGAACATCAGCCATTTTGGCAATCGCCAATCGCGTTAAATCATCGGCCGTTGGGCCGAGGCCACCAGTGGCAATTACGACGTCTACACGATTTACGGCGTGCCGAAACACGTCGACATTGTCTTCAAGGTCGTCGCCGACGGTGGTGTGGAAGGCGACTTCGATACCAATTTCTCCCAATTGACTACTCAGCCATTGTGAGTTCGTATCGAGACGAATACCGCTGGTCATTTCGTCGCCGATAGAGATTACTTCAGCGCGGAGTGAGGACATGTTTGTTTTTCAATGACGACTTAAAGGTGGATGGAATTGAGCTTCAATAAAGCTGGTTTGCCAGCGACTGCTCGTTTCACGAGGGTCTCGGGAGGAATGAGTACTAAAACTAACTGGCCCATCCGCTGCCATCCGCTTTTTCACCGCACATGTTAACCACCATGCCGAGATGTTTTGCCATGGCTGCCTTCGTAAACGCGGCATTGTCAGCGTCTTGAGCCGTGTGAGCGTAGGCGACCTGAATGTGGTTACTTTGGTGTCTCGCCATCATTTGATCCCGACTGACTCCGTAAGTGACCGCATGCATGATTGGCCATTGTGGAGTTGTTGCTTCGAGGCGTCGCTGGGTTTCCGATTCAGGAAGTTGAACGACTCCGGCGCGGCCGATGTCCATGTGGAGTCGATTGTTGGCGACAAAAATTCTCGACCAGACGATTTCTCCCGGCTTGGAAACTCCCTGAATCGTTCCTCCGCCGTTAGGGAAATACATTGCCGGTTGGCGGTAACTTGTCGCGCCGCTCCAACCACCGATCAAGTGGGCGGGAGGAACGCTTCCGCTGATTAGAAAAACCCAGACATATTGGTCGGTCGTTCCGGATTCATCCCAATCACCCCAGCGAAGATCGTGAAGCGTGTTTTCGACCGGCTGTTTAAGTGTTTTGTGGATGCGATAAGTCATTAGGCCATCGAGTCCGGCACATTGATCGACCTCATTGAAATGCGGCAGCGGTTGGCCACGATAGAGAGTACGTTTTCCATCGCGACTCTTGACGGGTGGCCTTTGCTGATTGTTTAGCGTGCCTTCGACAAGATCGCTGGCCGGCATTAAGTCTTTCAATCCTTGTTGGTACTGGATGCCGATCGTATCACAACCAAAATCATCAGCAATTCGAACAGCAGCGATGTACATTTTACACTGAAGACGAATTTGTTTGTCAGTAAGATGTTTGGCGTGTTGCTTTCCTGTTTCAAATTTCATTCCTTTTTTGGTCATCCAATCCCTGACATCATCAGCCTCTTGGTTAGTGACCTGAGTTGATTCAAAGTAGAGTGCAGATTGGCTAAGTCGTTCTTTGAAGACGCCTGTGGGATTCAATAAGTGATCTGGAATGATTGCGTTAAACATTCCCATGCAGCCTTCGTCAAAGACTCCCATGATCGCTTTTTGTGTTTGCAATTCTGTGGCCAGTTTTTGGCCTGTTGTTTCGCATGCCTCAGGGATGTTGATTTTTCGAATCGGCGTCGCGTGATTGGTAGTATGTCTGACTTTTCCAGTTTCCAGCCAGGTGTTCAATTTCTTGATGAATTTCTTATCTGAAAAATCCTCGGCCCAGAGCGTACTGTAATTAACACCGGCTTTTGTGAGGGAGCCGTTGAGGTTTAGCATGCCTACGAGTCCGGGCCATTGGCCTGACCAGTTGGCGACAGTAAGAATCGGGCCTCGGTGAGTGAGTAATCCAGGAAGAACATGATGAGAGTATTGCCAAACGGCTTCGGCAACGATGATCGGCATTTCGGGATCAATGTTGGCAAAAACTTCCATGCCTTTTTTTTGAGAATCAATAAACCCATGCTTGGATCCACGCTTTGGCTGGTGCGCTCGTTTTAATTGAAAACCGCAGCTTTTGACTGCCTTGGCTAATTCCTTTTCCATTGCTAATTGAGCGGCCCAGCAGACTTCATTGGCAGAAGTACGAAGGTCACCACTGGCGATCAGGGCAATCGTCTTGATCGCAGAAGTTTTAGTTTTTGTCATTGGAGAGTCGGTGTAGAACGAAATAGGGAACTTGGTTGCGATAGAGCCGGTGTAGAGGCATTGCCTCGTCTGCCCGATCTTACCCGTTTTAACAGGTCCTGCAAGGAATCGAAATTGCGTATGGGCTGGTGTAATAGGAATCGACGGTCTAATCCGACTTTGATTCTGTTAATTTACGTTGAAACTGAAATCCTCGGTTTCATTCTTCTCTTCATTCGGTGACGAGCGGTTGGTAAGCTAGAAAGCTCATCAAAGATCTAGATATGAAATCGCTCAACCCGTTGGTGCAGGTGGCGATCCCGTTCGAATAAATTAGGGTAATTAATATGTGTGGTATCGTTGGATACGTTGGGCCGCGTGTGGCTCAAGATTTTTTGCTTGAGGGGCTTCGGCGATTAGAGTATCGAGGTTATGACAGCGCGGGAACGGCTACGATTAACTCTGAGCGGCAACTGAACGTCACTAAATCAGTCGGCAGGATCGCCAGGTTAGCTCAGGAAGTTGCCGCCTCACCCTGCGATTCAGGAATTGGGATTGGCCACACTCGTTGGGCGACGCACGGAGCGGCAACGGTTGACAATGCTCATCCGCATCTGGGAGGCGCAGAGACGTTGGCGATTGCACACAATGGTGTGATTGAGAATTTTGCGGAGCTCCGCACAAGTCTGAAAGCCAAGGGCTATGAATTTCATTCCGAAACAGACACGGAAGTTGTCGCCCACCTCATCGCGGACTGCCTTAGTCAGATCTCGGATAGTTCAAAAGTTTCCCCGACGCCAGGAATTGCTGTCGACGCGATTAAAAAAGCGATCGGACAACTGCGTGGAACTTTCGGGTTGGCAATCATTTTTAAACAGTGGCCGGATTCAATTTTTGCCGCCCGCCTTGGTAGCCCGCTGGTTATTGGTGTGGGGGATGGCGAGCACTTTCTTGCCAGCGACGCACAACCTTTGATTGGATTTACGGAACGGATTGTCTATCTGGCAGATAATCAGGTTGCGATTTTGACCGCGGATTCTTTGGAGGTCACGCATCGAGATGCCGGTCTCGTTTCTCATCATGTACGCGTGTTGGATGTTGAATCCAACCAGGTTGAAATGGGGGATTACGACCACTACATGCTGAAGGAGATATTTGAACAACCGGAATCGTTGCGAAATACGATGCGCGGTCGTTTGAACGAAGACGATGCAACAGCGGTCTTCGGTGGACTGAATTTGACACCTCAAGATTTATTAAAAGTTAAGCGAGTCGTGTTTACCGCCTGTGGAACAAGTTGGCATTCGTCACTGGTTGGTGAATATTTGTTGGAGGATATTGCCCAGATTCCTGTCGAAGTTGAATATGCGAGTGAACTGCGCTATCGGAATCCTCCTATGGATGAAGGGACTTTGCTTTTTGCAATCACGCAAAGTGGAGAAACGGCAGATACGCTTGGAGCCTTGCGCGAGATGAAGCGGAAGGGGCATATGACAATGGCGATTTGTAATGTTGTTGGAAGTAGCATTGCTCAAGAAGCCGATGGCGGGATTTATTTGCACGCTGGTCCGGAGATTGGGGTCGCCTCAACGAAAGCCTACACGTCTCAGTGCATGGCGCTTGTGATGTTGTCGCTCTATCTTGGTCGTTTGCGTCACTTAAGTTACAACCGTGGCCGGAAGATGATCAGCAGGATTCAAGAGATTCCTGACAAGGTTGAATTAGCTTTGAAGCAGAATGATCACATTGCATCAATTGCTAAGAAATATCAGGATTGTAATAATTTTCTCTATCTTGGTCGGCACTACAATTTTCCCACCGCGCTCGAAGGCGCGTTAAAGTTAAAAGAGATTAGTTACATTCACGCCGAGGGGTATCCTGCGGCTGAAATGAAACACGGCCCAATTGCGCTGGTGGACGAACAGACTCCAAGTGTGTTCGTGATGCCGCAAGGTTTTATCTACGAAAAAGTCATGTCGAATCTCGAGGAGATCAAAGCTCGTGGAGGACCGGTGATTGCCATCGCTGCTGAGGGAGATGAACGGATTGCAGAAGTCGCAGATGACGTAATTTATATCCCGCAGACGGTGGAGTACTTGCAGCCAATTGTATCCGCTATTCCGCTTCAATTGCTCTCGTATCACATCGCGTTGTTGAGGGGATGCGATGTGGATAAACCAAGAAATCTAGCTAAGAGCGTTACGGTTGAATAAGTGTCGGATGGATTCCAATCGTTTCAAGTAATTTCAAGACGGAAATTAGTTGACGGGATTTCAGCACAGAAATTAAATTTTCCTGCCGATTGAACCGATTTCAAACATCTATTAGGCTTTACGCCACGAGAGGGGCTGTAGCTCAGTTGGTTAGAGCAGGGGACTCATAATCCCTTTGTCGCGGGTTCGAGTCCTGCCAGCCCTACTCTTTTCTTTGAATCGCCATTGGTTTGCGTCTGTTTGGTTGATCCCGAACCTGCGAGGCGTCATGGGCAAGTCTTTAGGTGAATTGCTCAGCCGACTTGTAGAGAATTAAAATTCGTAACCAAATTTGGTGAGAATCGACTCAAATCGTAAATTGAGTGCATCGATTGTCGACGGTTTAAGTTTTCTGCGGTGGTCGCCCGGTGTGATACACCGTTTGTGCGTCATGGCCTCTTTCTTTGTTCGAAATTCGTTGCGGTACCGCCACGCCAATTGCAGGACTACCAGTCTTGAATGCCGAATGCCAAAAATGGGTACCACCCGGGATAGCCATTTTGGAAAATTTGTAACCATGGTCTCATAGGTGACAACGGTTTCTAGATTTGGGTCAAGCGTTCTCTCAATTAGCGATGAATATCTTCTTTCCAAAGGGAACTCTCGCTGAGTGCAATGGTGGAGGACATAGTCGTCAATAGACATTTTTTGAAGGGAATTTCGAACTTGATCCAAATCTGAATCTTGGGTTGGGTGGATCCAACCGAATGAAAAATATTCAGAGACTAGAATGTCGCGAGGGTCACGGATGTGAAAAATTCGGTGACAATTTGTGGGGTAATCAAATGTCGACTCAAGCGGTTCAAAATTCCGAATGGGGCATCGACAAAAATTCCTCTGGTTGCTGGCGGCTAATTTTCCAGCATTCGCTGGTACATTGTTCTCTGAGAAATATTGAAAGCCGTGCTTCGCCGAAAGATGTTTAAAAAAATGAAACAAAAACATGGTCGCGCTTTTGTGAACCGCATGAACGTCGACACCACGAATTTGAGTCGATGTAGATGGATTAGACAGCGGAGGTAGAATTGCAGGCATGTTTCGCTCACGTTCGGCTGAAAAAGACTTCGCTGAATTGAGCAGTTTTTGGATTTTCCAACAATACTGATTGGTTTAAACGTTAAACAAGAAGTGGCAAATATCGCCATCCTGGACAACGTAATTTTTTCCTTCGACCCTTAATTTGCCATTCTGTCGAATGGCAACCTCTGTTTTGTAATTCTCAAGATCTTCGAGGGAATAGACTTCGACGCGAATAAAGCCACGTTCGAAGTCAGTGTGAATGACACCAGCAGCTTGCGGGCCGGTAAATCCTTGGTGAATGGTCCACGCACGTACTTCTTTTTCACCAGCGGTAAAATAGCTTTGCAGACCGAGCGTGCGGTAGGTTTCCCGAGCAACATTATCGAGTGCTGGTTCCTGGAGTCCGACCGCTTCCAGCATTTCGGAGCGATCTTCTGCTTCCAGTTCCGCAATTTCTGCTTCGATCTTTGCGCAAACGATTGCCAATCCTGCATTCACTTTATCTGCGTATTCGCGAACTTTTTGAACAAGAGGAGATTGACCTTCCAAGTCATCTTCAGCCACGTTGGCGATGTAAAGGATCGGTTTGGCGGTGAGTAGGCCGTAGGCCTTGATCGCATTCGCTTCGGGGTCTGGCAGGGACAGGCTGCGGAGAGGGTTTTCTGTTTCGAGGTGCTTCAGGCACTTTTCAATGGCACTGAGTAATTGTTTGGCTTCCTTGTCGCCGGATCTCGCATTTCTTGCCGCTTTTGATTCTGCATTTTGAAGCGTCTCAATATCCGCCAGCATTAACTCCATTTCAATCGTCTCGATGTCTGCCAAAGGGTCGACGGTTCCACTAACGTGGATCACGTCGTCATCCTCAAAGCAGCGGACGACTTGAAGAATTGCATCGACCTGTCGAATGTGACTTAGGAATTTATTGCCTAGCCCTTCGCCTTCGCTCGCACCTTTGACGATTCCCGCGATGTCGACCAGTTTAAGGGTCGCTGGGATCACCTTTTGAGGCGTTATGTAAGTCGTGATTTTTTCCAGTCGGTCGTCTGGAACGCTGACCATACCTTCGTTCGGTTCGATGGTACAAAACGGGTAGTTCTCACTCGCCGCTGCTTTGGACAGCGTGAGGGCGTTAAATAACGTGCTTTTTCCTACGTTGGGCAATCCAACAATTCCGGCTTCCATGGACCGATCTACCTGAAAATATGTGTGCTAACCAAGAGTAAATAAAATGGCGGGAAATCGCTGAAACCTCGGTCTCAGTCAAAATTGACTAAGGAGTCATCTCAGGGCTGAATTAACCTGCCAGGCAAGTCGCCTATGTTACCTTCAATTCGAATTTTGCACTACGCCCGATCTTGGTTTACTGGACTCGGTTTCTCTGTTGCAAACCGAGAGGGCGGCGTTAGCAAGCGACACGCTTTATTTTTGCTTAGGATTTGCACCAACCAAAAGCTAGGGAGCATTTTCAGAAGCTATTTCCGAGTGATCGGTTGATTCGGGCTTGGATAACTTACTTCGAGAGCCAAAAGTATCAGCCCACGCATGACTGAATGAGGCTCCAAAAAAGACCATCAGGCCAGTGATGTAGACCCATATCAAAATGACGACGAGTGACCCCATTGCCCCGTAGACTTCGCTCGTCGTCGAGAATTTAAGGTAGAAGCCGATTAGATAGCGACTCCCTGCGATTAAGGCTGCCGTCAAAATACCCGCGGGCCAAACGTCTTTCCAATGGATTTTCGTAGCAGGGAAAAACCAAAACATGAGCGTGAACACGAGAGGCATGAGTAAATAAGATAGGCTCCGATCAAATAGGCTTAACCACGTGACTAGCTGTGGGTAGCCTTCTACCATCGTACTGATGTAAGCCATGATCGAGTCGGTAATCAGTGCTCCGATAAGCATCACGCCGACGACTAAAACCATACCAACGCCAATCAATCGCTTGCGGATCGTAAACAAAAGTCCCTCGAATCCTTGGTAGGAAACTCCCCAAATACGATTAAATGTGTCGTAGAGTTGGGTAAATACTCCGGAGGCGGCGAAGACAAGAACGCACACACTAATCGTGCCTGCCACGATACCGGAACTTGGTTGAGAGGCACGTTGGATTAACCCTTTTACCGTCTCTGCAATGTCGGGTGTTGAAATCAGTTCGACTTGTCGAATGATCTCGCTTTCGACAACGGAGTCGTCATAAATGTATCCGGCAATCGCGATAGCCATCATCAGGCAAGGCGCAAGAGAAAGCATCGTGTAGTAAGACAACGCCGCCGCCATTCGGGATGCATTCGATTCTCCCCAAATCGAAAACGTCATCTTTATTAGTTGCCAGATTCGCTTAAGCATGTTTTGGTACGGAGGGCTTGCATTGCAGTAAGTCACCGATTGTAACAACTCTCGTTGGGAACCCAACTTGAAATCAGGATTGGCCCCAAAAAATAATTGACTGCTGGCGATAAAGGCTAGAAGTCGTTTGCATCCTGATATTTCTGATCAGGGGCATTTAAAGAACTTTTGATTGAGTTGATTGAAGGCGACTCTCGAGCGAAGTAGTTGTTCGGTAAGTTGTCTCTCTTCAATCCACCTGCCTCCGAGCATGCGCTGTTGAATCGGGCACCCCGTGTTGAGAAATATAAACCGATCCAGAATTCGATCCTTCGATGCGTGAGAAATCGTGGGGTGGTCGGGGGATAAAATCAAAAGATCAGCACGGCACCCTACCGCAAGTATTCCCGTCTTAATTCCGATGGCCTGCCCGCCACTTTGGGCACATTCTGAATAAAGTCTTCTACCGGTGGAAAATTGAGGTGTCCCCAACGCAGCACGTTGCCCACCCAACAATCTCTGGCCGTATTCGAGCCAGCGTAATTCCTCTCTTAAATTGACCGAGCAGTGACTGTCACTTCCGACTGAAATTCGCCCTCCGGAACCTAGGAATTGAGATGCTGGAAAAAATCCGTCGCCAAGATTCGCTTCGGTTGTCGGGCAAAGTCCGGCGACCGCACGCGAGCTTGAAAGTCTCGCTATTTCATCGTTGTCCATGTGGGTTGCGTGAATCAAACACCAGGATTCATCGATTGGAAAAGAGTCAAAAAGAAACTGAAGGGGGCGCTTGCCGGTCGCTAAAAGGCAGTCGTCGACTTCGAGTTGCTGCTCGGCAACATGAATGTGGACGCTGCAATCCACTAAATGGTTTGTCCGATATTGAAGTACCTCCTGCATGGCTTCCGAGCTGACTGCTCTGAGTGAGTGGAACGCCAGCCCAATCGCAGCATCGGGGTTGTCGGTGATTTTTTCACAGCAGCTGTCGACTAAACTAAAATACTGATCCAAGGAAAGTGCGAACCGCCGTTGGCCGTAATTTGTTTCCTCGGCCGAGAAGCCACTGCGCTGATAAAGTACGGGTAGCAGATTAATTCCGATTCCGGCTTCTCCAGCAGCCCGCAGTAGAGCATCAGCCATTTCGGTGGGATCTGCATAAGGATTTCCAGAAGGGCTGTTGTGCAAATAATGAAATTCACCGACCCAGCTATAGCCTGCAACGACCATCTCCAAGTACAACTGCCGGGCGATGATGTAGACATCTTCCGGAGTCAGGCCAGAAACAAATTTGTACATTAGGTTGCGCCAAGTCCAGAAGCTGTCCCGTGATTCGGTTCGGAATTCACTCATTCCTGCAAACCCTCGTTGGAACGCATGGCTATGGGTGTTGACCATCGCGGGAATGGCAATCCCAGCGATGGACCTCGATGATTCGGTCGCTGGACAGTCATAATCGATTTGGGTAATGACTCCCTTCGAAATGGAAAAGCGAACGTTTTCTTTCCACGCTTCGGTGCCGGGCGTCGTCTCGATCAAAGCCGTGTCAACTATGAATTCAGTTTCAATCTGCGGGTTCAAAACTGAGTCCTCTCTCCAAGCTTGTAAGCACCAGCGGAAGGATTGCCACCAATGCTGTAAACGAGTTCTGCCGGTGAGTGCACATGCCAAGTCGCGAAATCTGCTTGCTTGTCTTTCTTAATGGAGCCGATCGTTTGATCCAGTTGAAGGGCTCTGGCGGCATTGATAGTCATCCCTGCGATTGCCTCGCAAGGTGTCAATCCAAAAAGATTGCAAGCCATGTTTCCCATTAGAAGAAGTGAAAGCACGGGGGAGCTTCCAGGGTTTGAATCTGTAGCGATTGCGATGGGAACCTGGTTTTCACGAAGTGCTGCGATGGGTGGTTTTTGTTTTTCGTTCAAACAATAGAAAGCTCCCGGCAGCAATGTTGCGACCGTGCCCTGTCTTCCCAAGGTCGCACAATCGTGATCACTTAAAAACTCCAGATGGTCGGCAGAAATCGCACCCATGTTTGCTGCAAGTGCCGCAGCTCCAGTGTGTGATAATTGTTCGGCGTGTACTTTTATATTTAACCCAAACTGCTTCGCACGCTCAAATACACGTTCTGTTTGTGCAAGGTTGAAAGCGATCGTTTCGCAAAACGCATCCACCGCACTGCAGGATTCAGCCGATTGCGGGATAATAGAATCGCAAACATGCTGAATGAAACCGTCTGGATTCCCTTGGAATTCAGGCGCGACCGCGTGGGCGGCCAGTAAAGTTGCCTCGACGGATACTGGGAATTCTGATCCTAGTCGGTTGGCAACGCGTAACATTTTTAATTCAGAATCTAAATCCAACCCATATCCTGATTTGATTTCAACTGTTGTCACACCTTCGCCTAGAAGCGATTTAATTCGCTTGGAAGCTGTTTGAAATAATTCTTCTTCGGTAGCAGCCCGCGTTGCCGAAACGGTCGAAAGAATCCCACCGCCCTGTTTCGCTATCTCTTCGTAACTGCAACCATTTAACCTCCGCTCCCATTCGGATGCTCGATTCCCTCCAAAAACTAAATGGGAATGGCAATCGATCAAGCCAGGGGTCAGAAGTTTTCCCTCGCCATTGACGGTCTGCGCGAAGGTGAGTTCGTTGCGGTCAAGTTCGCGTTCTAACGCGAGCCACTTAATCTTTCCTCCTTCCACTCCAATCGCGGTTCCGTTGAGCGTCCCGTATTCCAACTGCTGGGTTAGGCCGCCGAGTGGTTCACCAGACAGCTCACACTTTATTTCTGCTGAATTGGGATCCATCGTGGCGATATTGAATCCGCGAAATACCACTTCGTGACCAGAAATACTATTCATTGAGGATCCAGAGTTATTATTGGAGCAAGGTAAATGGCTGCGAATAACGGAACGCGGGAAATCCAATTCGGAGATTGAATTCTTGTTAACAGTAGACAATATCGAACCATGGTCGGTTGGTGAAACACTTCAAAAGAGGTGTCCACTTGGTGAACAAGCAGTCTAGTCAATTTGGTGGTTCAAGTTGGCGGGCGGTTAACAAAATCACTATAAATGCAAGGAAAATAAATTCGTTGCGTCAATGTTGTGGGGATGGATAAACATGAGTACGAAGAGTCGAGCAGTTAAGGCTCCGGTGGGATCCACCATTAGTTGTAAGCATTGGCTCGCCGAAGCTCCCCTGCGAATGTTGATGAACAATCTTGATCCTGACGTTGCCGAGAATCCAGACGAGTTGGTGGTTTATGGTGGAATCGGCAAGGCGGCGCGGAATTGGGAATGTTTTGATCAAATCGTTAACGCCTTACGCTCGTTGGGGCGGGATGAAACTTTACTGATTCAATCTGGTAAACCGGTGGGTGTCTTTCGGACGCACGAAGACGCGCCGCGGGTGCTGATCGCAAATAGCAACCTCGTACCTCATTGGGCAAACTGGCAACACTTTCACGAGCTCGATAAGGCCGGGCTAATGATGTACGGTCAGATGACTGCCGGTTCTTGGATTTATATTGGTAGCCAGGGGATTGTGCAGGGAACCTATGAGACGTTTGTTTCGATGGGAAAGGTACATTTCGATGGCAAACTGTCAGGTAAATGGATTTTGACCTCAGGGCTAGGCGGGATGGGTGGTGCTCAAACCTTGGCTGCGACCATGGCAGGAGCTTCGATCCTAGCGATTGAGTGTGATGAGTCGCGGATTGATAAACGATTGGCAACCGGCTATGTCGACCACAAAGCGAAAACGCTTGACGAAGCCATGGCTTTGATTCACCGTTCAATTGAGAGTGAGAGCCCTATCTCTGTTGGTCTTCTTGGTAATGCTGCGGAGATTTTACCCGAGATGATTCGCCGGGAAATCTCTCCCGATGCTGTTACCGATCAAACTTCAGCGCACGACCCGCTCAACGGTTACTTGCCTGCCGGCTGGAGCCTTTCCGAGGCCACGGCAGCCAGGATGGAGAGTCCAGAATCTGTGATTTTGGCAGCAAAGCAATCCATGAAAACTCATGTCGAGGCCATGTTGGCATTTCACCGCCGTGGGATTCCTGTGTTTGACTATGGAAATAATATCCGGCAAGTGGCGCTGGAGATGGGGTTGGAAAACGCTTTTGATTTCCCCGGGTTCGTGCCGGCTTATATTCGTCCATTGTTTTGCAAAGGAATCGGCCCATTTCGGTGGGTTGCGCTATCAGGTGACCCGGCTGATATCTACGCGACCGATCAAAAAGTCAAAGAGTTAATCCCCGATGATCCTCACCTCCATCAATGGCTGGACATGGCGCGAGAGCGAATTCAGTTTCAAGGCCTTCCGTCCAGGATTTGCTGGGTGGGTTTGGGGGATCGCGATCGTCTTGGCTTGGCATTCAATGAAATGGTGCGTACGGGAGAGGTTTCGGCACCGATCGTTATTGGCAGAGACCATCTGGATTCAGGGTCGGTGGCGAGTCCTAATCGGGAAACGGAGTCAATGAAGGACGGCTCGGATGCGGTCTCGGATTGGCCGTTGTTGAATGCACTTCTCAACACGGCAAGCGGTGCGACTTGGGTGAGCTTGCATCACGGCGGCGGTGTTGGCATGGGATTTTCTCAGCATTCAGGAACCGTCATCGTTTGTGATGGAACTGAAGATGCCGACCGAAGAATTGCCAGAGTACTCTTTAACGATCCTGCAACCGGTGTGATGCGGCACGCGGACGCCGGATACACCGAAGCGATTGAGTGTGCCAAGGACAAAAATTTAAAATTACCAATGGTAAGAGACTAGTGGGCACGTTACCGCGGGTAATTTATGGCTGAGGGATTGCGAGTTGGTGGGTTGAAGACGCTTTGGGTGGCTGTTCAATTTTTTTCGTAGGATGATCCGATGCAGAAATTTTGTATTCAACCGGGGAGTCTTTCTCTGGAAATCTTGGCGGCGGCTTTTGAAGGTCCGATTGAAATTCAATTGGAAAGTCAATGCTGGGAAAATGTAAAACGCTCTCACCAGGCGGTTTTGGATCTCCTGGCTTCTGGTGATTCGATTTATGGTTTGAATACTGGATTTGGTTTGCTTGCCCATCAGCAAATACCGGCGGCGGATCTCGCTCAATTGCAGCTTAACTTGGTTCGCTCTCATTGTGCAGGAGTTGGGGACTTGCTGGAAGACTCGGTGGTTAGGTTGGTGATGTTGCTCAAGTTGGCAAGTCTCGCCCGCGGCTATTCCGGTGTTAGGCCGGCTGTTATTGAGTCGCTGGTTGCTTGTTTTAATGCTGGAGTATTGCCCTGCATACCGTCGCAGGGGTCGGTTGGCGCAAGTGGAGATTTGGCTCCATTGGCTCACATGAGTTTGGCATTAATAGGTGAAGGTTCAGTGCGACTGCAGGGCGTTGCAATGCCGGCAAAGGAAGCACTGGATCGGTTGAGAATCCCGCCATTAGTCTTGGGGCCGAAGGAGGGGTTGGCACTAATTAATGGGACGCAGGTTTCGACTTCGCTCGCCTTCGCTGGATTTTTTGATTGCCAGAAAGTTTTTTCTGCTGCGGTCGTAGCAGGTGCGATGTCAGTCGATGCAGCCAAGGGAAGCGACACGCCGTTTGATGAGCGGATCCACGAAATTCGAAATCATCGTGCACAGCAGGATTGCGCACGGGCCTACCGTGAGCTACTTCGTGATAGTCAAATTCGACAATCACATCGCGATTGCAGTCGAGTCCAAGATCCCTACTCATTGCGTTGTCAGCCGCAAGTGATGGGAGCTTGCCTTGATTCGATTCGACATGCTGGCCGAGTGTTGGTCGATGAAGCGAATGCAGTCTCCGATAACCCGTTGGTTTTTTTCGAAGAAGGCGCAATCTTGTCGGGGGGGAATTTCCATGCTCAACCGGTGGCCATGGTTGCGGATATGTTAGCCAATGCGATTGCTGAAATTGGTTCGCTGTCCGAGCGTCGAATCGCTTTGTTGATTGATCGGCATTTAAGCGAGTTGCCATCGTTTTTGACCAATGACGGTGGTTTGAATTCTGGTTTCATGATTCCCCAAGTAACTGCGGCTGCTTTAACCAGCGAGAATAAGCATCTCGCAAGTTCGGTCAGCGTAGACAGTTTGCCGACAAGTGCGAATCAGGAAGATCACGTTAGCATGGCGACCTATGCTGCGAGGCGTCTTGGTCCGATGAATGAGAATGCTGCAAAGATCATCGCAATCGAGTTGCTCGCTGCGTGCCAGGGAATCGAGTTTAGGTTGCCTTTAAAAACCAGTCCTAAGCTAACATCGGTTTATCAGCAACTAAGAGAGGTCGTCCCGTTTTATGAGCAAGATCGTCCTTTTCATGACGACATTAGCTGGGTTTCCCAAAATATGGTGTGTGACCGGCGAATAGGTAGTCTGGTTGGGCAAGAACTTTGGTGCCCCACCTAATTAATTGCCCAATTAAAAAAGATTTCAATATTTTTGCATCTTCAACGAATAGCTGACGGTATGCCACGTTTTCCAGGCTTGCAGAGAACTGTAAAACTGTGGTTGGCAATGACAGCTATCCCCTTTAATCGAGTGATGAAAATTCTTAAAGAAGAAATATTTTATGAACAGCATCCATCGATGTTTCGAAACCGACCTGTTGAGTTTTGTGTCACGTGTTTGCTGTGCGTGGTCTTAGTTGGGTTTGTCATATTTTTCCTTTGGTGGGTGAAGTGCAGAGGAACAACGTTGACAGTCAGTAGTGAACGCACGCGTCTGAGACGGGGGATTTTATCCAAGTCAATTACGGAAGTCTGGCATCAGGATGTGCGAAACGTGCAGCTCAAGCAAACTCTATTTCAGCGACTGTTTGGAGTTGGGATGATCGGTGTCTCGAGCGCAGGCCAAAGCGGGATGGAGATTTCCGTTTCCGGGATACCAGATCCGGAGGTCGTCAAATCATTAATTGACACCCATCGACGTCAGAGAGTGTGATTTTCCGCCCCGGGAATTCTCGTCAGTGGCAAGTTTAGGGGTTAGCCAATGGCTTCCCGGATTTTTTCGGCAATCTGGCTCTCAATTGCACCCCGGAAGGGTAGAGCTGCGAATGGAATGGTGCCGGCGACGGTGACATTGTCCTCGCATACCGTCATTGTCCCGGAGATGCTCATTCCCATCGCTTTAAATGAGAATTCTAAATTGCCTTCATCGTCCCAAGTTTCTTGGACGTCTGTTACTTCGATAGCCCCGCTGTCTCGAATTTGATCTGCAAAACTTCTCAGTTTTGTAACTGCAGTTTGCCGGGGTACACCATGAACCACAGCAACATTAAATTTCGCCATTCGTCTCTCGTTACAATTGTTAGCGGCGGATATGACTTGTTCGGCACGTTAGCGAATCCAAGTCGCTATCGCCAAATCTGAGTCCAAGTTTTAACGATTTAGCTTGGGTTTAGGAAGTGGAGAGCGGCGTTTCTGTTGCGATCGCGGCAACTAAATTTGTCGTCGTTGTTTTGGGGAAGTGTCACAACAAGTGTTCCAGAGTTCTGTTTGTGATCCCCAGGATGCTGAAGACGGAAACTCGTTACCGCCAGCGTCGCGAGCCTTGGTATCCTTCAGACCATTCCCGGCCTTTGCTGGTTTTTGGCCTCCCCAATTCTTAACGAGCGATGTCGTTGTCGAAGGCCGGCCACGTGCTTAAGAAGCGTAACTAAAACCAACGCTCACCCGGCGATTGTTTTAGGATTCAATTGCAAGTTTGTTTTTCTCTATGTAAATGCGTCTTCCGAGTCATCGAAGCTTCTTCGGTCAGCGGGGTGCCAGAGTGGTAGCCCCTCTTCCGCTCGCGCTGCGAGCGCGGTTATTTTTTCATTTGAGCCTGGAAGAGCAGCAGTGCAGTTGTACTCCTCCTGGTCTACTTCGTTTGGCTCAAAGTCCCATTGCCCGTGTCTGATTGCTTCTAATACCGATTCTGGCACAACAAATTCCTTTCTAGATCAACCGTTACGAATTATGGCATTGCTGCCTCTGAAACCATCCATGAATAAGTTGTTTTGTGCTGACGGGGTGGTGTCGAATTGAAAATCTTTGGCAATCCAACGCCGGCAGTCAATGAAATAAGAATCCTTTTTCACCGAAGTTACTGCGAATTCATTTTTCGAAAACGGAGGCACGCCTTGCCTCGCACTTGTTGGAACCCAATATGAGGCGGTTGATTGCAAAGTCAACGATTTTTTTCACGAACGCCAATTTTTCTCAAAATCTATTTCAGGATGAATTTTGCTTTTTTGAAGCACGATTCCAATTCGCCTGTTGTAATACGTGGACGAATTCGTTAACTCGTTCGGGTGTGATCGAATCCGTTCTGTGGGAACCGCAAACTGCCCCGCGGACGCCGATGAAGTCCGGTTGGTGGGTGAGGGCGTCGTCTAGGCAATCGGTTGTAATTGAGCCAGCCAGAACAGTCGTAAGTGATTGAGATTTTGCTTCTGTGATAAGGCTGGTCAGTTCTGGCTGGCTTTGGTTGGCAAGCGAGTTTTTCGATTTATCGAAAGTATCAAATAGGATGGTTGAGCACGCATCAACCGAGCTTGCGAATTCGATTAGGTCATTGGGAGCGGGGGATTGGCTGGCTTCAAAGTCAAGATAGGAAACGACGACTGGTTTCATTTTGCAGTCTAGCGGTATTTCGTCAAAAAAGAGTTGTAATTGTGTACGCCAGTCATGCTTGCTTCGGGTTGCTCCGGCTAAACCAAGCTTGATGAAATTAAAACGGTTCCAAAGGTTTCCGTAATAATGCCGGGGAGACTGGTTGAGTGCTTGGCCATGGGGCGAGAGCCACTCCAAGAGTTCGCCCGCAGCAAAGCTGAGGGTTTGGTGTGGCGAAATGATGCGTGAAATGGCTTCAAGTGTTTCTGGAGATGCTGCTCCGAGCGAGCCACGGTTCGGTTCTTTGATGTCAACAATGGCAATTTCGCAGTCATTGATCAATTTGGCTTCAGTGGTATCACGAATGCTAACCAGTAGCTGTGTCAAAATAGAACTCCGTGCAATTAGTGTCCGTGTTTAACGGGAAAGGGTTCGAAAAACTGAAGTAACCATTATCGAGCTAGTCAGTCTGCCGGCGCGAAAGCCATCGCCTGCCACGCTTAGACCGCAGAGATACGTGTGCGACAGGAGTGGTCAAGGTTCGATTGAGACGATAGGTTATAAGCGTGAGCGTTCAATCGTGAACCTCCTGCTCTTCCCTGCCATCATAACTCATTTCTCCAATTAGCTTGAGAAAAAATGCAAAACGGAATTGAATTCGAGCACATCACAACGGATCAAGGACTGGTCGATTTTTGCGAAGCGGTTCGCGGTTGCGAATTCATCGGATTTGACACTGAGTTTGTTTCGGAGAGCCGTTATCGACCCCAGTTGTGTCTGGTACAGGTCGCCGCCGACGGTCGCTACGCGATTATTGATACGTTAGCGGTCAAAGATCTCTCGGCTTTTTGGGATTTGTTAGTGGAAGGGGATCATGTGACCGTCGTCCATGCTGCCCGAGAAGAGTTCATGTTTTGCTACCGAGCCTGTGGTCGTCGTCCCAAGAAATTATTCGATGTGCAGCTTGGCGCCGGGATGACCGGTTTGGAGTACCCTGCGTCGTACGGCAACTTAGTTTCCCGATTATTGGGGGCGCGAGTTGATAAGGGAGAGACGCGAACTGATTGGATGCGGCGACCTTTGTCGAAGCGGCAAATCGATTATGCGTTGTCAGATGTGACCCATTTAAAAGGGCTTTTTGAGGTCGTATCGAACAATCTGAGTAAGCTTAACCGGATGGAGTGGTTTGAAGCCGAAATGGATATTTGGCAGACCTCGCTTGAAAAAACTGAGAATGAGCCGCAATGGCAACGGGTGGCAGGAATTTCAAATCTAAATCGTCGAGCACTCGCGATCGTTAAGGAATTGTGGATTGCCCGAGACAAAGAAGCTGAGAAAAAGAATCGGGCTGCAAAGCGCATACTACCGGATGATCTGTTGGTTGAACTTGCCAAGCGTGGCACACCTGATGTAAGCCGCATGAAAGCGATTCGAGGGTTCGATCATCGTGTCTCCAAAAATATGGTTGATCCAATTTCGAAGGCGATTGAGGTAGCGAACCAGCTTTCTGATAACGAGTGCCCCAAAAAGATGCCCAGGGGGAAGACGATGAATCTTGGGCTGTTGGGGCAGTTTTTGAACACCGCGCTTGCGGTGGTGTGTAAGACGGAGAGTATCGCGCCAAATATTGTGGGAACATCGCAGGATGTTCGCACCATGGCGGCCTGGCGATTAGGGATGATCGAGCTGAGTTCTCCGCCTTCGCTCGCAGATGGATGGCGGGCTGAAATCGTTGGGCAGTTAATCGATCGTGTGCTGGATGGTTCCATTGGGATTCGAGTTGGGAATCCGAAATCAGACCAACCGCTTTCTCTTGAGTATCTCGACGGAACCAACGAGAAATAAAAAAACACGCGACCGGAGGTCGCGTGTTTTCGTGATTCGTTGATGACCGGCAAATGCTCTAGTTTGCAATGCCTTGGCCAGCGTGAAACTTGAAGCCTAAACCATAATCAGACTCTCGAGCAGAAGCCTCAACTTGCGAAGCTCACCGTCGTGATCTAATTCTGGATCAGGTTGGATATCAACGCAGAGGGCTCGGTCGTAGCCGGCTTTACGGAGTAAATTAATTAGTTTTCCGTATTCTATGATTCCTTGACCGACACGAACTTGAAGATTGTCGGGGGTCGAATCTCGGAGGTAAACATTGTGGACGTACCCCATGAGTTTTTCATAGGTGGCGACCTCTGGGGGCTGTCCGAAGTGATAATGGCTCGGGTCAAGTGACAGTCCCAGTCCTTTGACGTGGCCGCAAATCACCGAAACGGTATCTGGATCAGCGGAGATGTTCCCCACTTTCGAACGCATTGCAACGCGCACTCCGTGTTGCTCAGCAATTTTTACGAGTCGCTTGTAACGCTCCACTTCCTCGTTGAACGGGGTCCCGTGCTCCCCGGAAGGAACTGTAAGGGTGACGATTTTGGAGAGTTTTGCTAATTCGCAGCATTTAATAAATGTCTGGAAATAATCTTCGCCTTCTTCTGCGATGTCCAGGCTAAGGCCTGTTACGGTCAGACGGCGAGTTGAATTAATTTTGTCGTAGCAAGCTGCCATGTCCGAAACGACTTCGGATGGCTTGATATGCTCACTGTCTTCATGGATGCCAATCTCGATGTGTGAAAATTCAAGATCTGCCAGCTTTTCTATGGCGCTGTCCAAAGGGCGATTTGGAAAGCACTGGGTGGTAGCGGCGACGAACACACGCAACTCCTTCGCGCGAATGATTCAATGGAAAAAACAGGTTTCCCTGAGGTTTGATTGCGTAGCTTAGATGGGCTGCGGGATTTGATCAACACCAGTCGAAATGGCAGTTTGGGAAATGGGATACCAAGAGAATGGGGGCTTTCACAATTGGGTTTTTCATGCCCGTTTTAGGTTAAGATTTCAGCTATCCCATGACAATTTTGCTGTCTCACATTAAGATAGGGACGTCGAGCTTTCTGCCTGCGAAACCGCCAGCTGTCCTGTGGCGGCAGCGTGGAACACTGTTATTGGAGTGGAATGATGATATTTAGTGAACGCAATTTAGGGTTGATGGACTCCATCGGAAGGCTGTTTGTCTTCGGTTTGTTCTCGGTTTCGTGCGCCTTGAGTGTGCCAACCGAGGGTTGGGGCCAAGAAGCTGTCAAAAAGAGTGAAACCCGGCCCGCCGGCAGTTCGCAAGAGCCGGCAGTTTCCGCAGAAGCCAAAGCGCTTCACGATAAACTGGCAAAGTACCTAACTGGGACTCGCTGGGAAGGGCAGTTTTCGATGACGGGAGTGAAAGGGAATCAGACCGAAACTTATGAGATCATTAAAGCGGAGAAGGGCGCCAAAGGTGATTATTGGAATCTGATTGCTCGAATTAAGTACGGAGGCAAGGATGCCACACTGCCGCTTCCTCCGATTGAGATAAAATTTGCCGGGGGAACGCCTGTGATTACAGTTGACCGGGTCACTTTCCCCGGGTTTGGAACATTTGACGCACGCGTCTTAATTCGGCAGGGGCAGTACGCAGGGACTTGGGCTCACCTCGGAGAGGGCGGTGGCGTTGGTGGTCACTTGTTTGGCACCATAAAAAAAATGGACGAAACTGAGTTGAAGCAGAAGCCAAAGCGATCGCGGCGAAAACCTAAGCCAGAAGAAAAGTAGTTCGTTGCGATAAACACAAACTGGCCCACGGAACCGTTTCAAAGTTACGACTGGACTAGTTTTGAGATTGTTTTAAACGCCTGGTTTTTTGAATCCACGCACATTTCAAAGATCGCAGCTTCTGTAGTTGTGATGACAGCACCATTGCTCTCCATTCGATTAATGCCGAGTTGGTGGTCGAGAGTGTTTCGAGATCCGACTGCATCGGCGCAGATAAAGGTCCGAAATCCAAGTGACATTAAGTCCATTGCTGATTGTGCAATGCAGATATGGGTTTCGATCCCGCAGAGCAGTAAATTCTGGATTCCGGATTTTGATAGTTTTGTGAGTAAGCCGTCGCACTCTCGGCAGCTGAACATTGTTTTTTCGGCGATCGGGAAAAATTCACTGGGCTCCAGTTCATTTCGAATTGGCTCTACCGTTGTTCCCAAGCCGCGAGGATATTGTTCAGTGGCTGCGGTGGTAACGCCAAGTGCTTTTGCGGCTCGGAGCAGTTTGATGATATTGGTTTGGATTTCATTATGATTCTGAATCAAAGGCATCAGTTTTTCTTGTGCGTCAATGATAAGAATTGCTGTGTCGTCGCCATTCATCAGCAATGGGCTTCGGAACGAAGAAAAACTGGCATCATCGTTTGAGTTCATTGTTTGGCTTAGGTTGCGGAGGATTGTTGATTTAATTCAAACTAGATTATGGGAAGTTTGAGCGTGTTGAGGCAAGTGCCAGCTTAATAAAGTCAGCCAGATTGTTGGGCTTCGTTGGTTTGGTGCATGCGTGCTTTGGTTTGAGTTTTTCGTTCCACCATGCTGGAGGATATTCTTGAATGGAGTAGACTGTAGGGTCTGCAAAGCCGCTTTGAAAAGAGACTATAGATGACCGATGCAATGAAAATACACGCGACTACGATTTTAACTGTCCATCATGGCGAGACGGTTGCGATGGGAGGAGACGGCCAGGTCACACTTGGAACAGCCGTAATGAAAGCGGATGCCATGAAGATTCGAAAACTTTTGGACGGTCGGGTTCTGTGCGGTTTTGCTGGTAGCAGTGCTGATGCGTTTGCGTTGATGGAGAGGTTTGAGTCGCAGTTAAAAGACTCGCCGAACAACATCGTCCGTGCTGCCACTGAATTAGCTAAGCAGTGGCGGATGGACAAAATGTTACGACAGTTGGAGGCTCTTTTAACCGTTACCGACGGTAAGCATACATTGCTAATCAGTGGAACGGGCGACGTGATTCAGCCGACGGATGGGATTGTTGGCATTGGTTCCGGGGGCAATTATGCGATCGCAGCGGCGAGAGCTCTCAAGGCTCATAGCAATTTAAACGCTTCAGAAATTGTTCGCGAAGCGTTGACGATTGCCGGCGGAATTGACATTTATACCAACACTAATATCGTTGTCGAAGAAATTAATTGCCCAGCCTAGATTGAGTGCCGGGGTAGTTGTTCAATTGAGCTAGTTGGGCTTACTGGCGTTCCCGTGAAGCGTTTCGATGGTGAATAGACTTCTTACTTACTACAGAATTGAAATAGAGTGACCGTTTAGGTTGTTTGTATTATGAATCCGATGACCCCGAAAGAAATTGTCTCTGCACTCGACCGTCATATTGTTGGTCAGGCCGAGGCGAAACGTGCTGTTTCCATTGCTATTCGAAATCGTTGGCGTCGCCAGCAATTGTCTGACGAGATGCGGCACGAAGTATCGCCAAAAAATATCTTGATGATTGGTTCAACCGGTGTCGGAAAAACGGAAATCGCACGTCGGTTGGCTAAGCTCACCGGGGCTCCGTTCATTAAGGTTGAGGCGACCAAGTATACCGAAGTTGGGTATTACGGGCGCGACGTTGAGAGTATGGTTCGTGAGTTGGTTGATAATTCGATCGCACTGGTGCGAGCTTCTCAGCGTGAGAACGTAAAGCAAGAGGCAGAGGAAAGGACTAATAAACGGCTGATTGAATTGTTGTGTCCCGCGCCTGTCAAATACGAATTCTCTGCGACGGTCGATGAATCAGAGTCAGACGCGGAAGCAGATGGTTCGTTTGAGCGAACCAAGTCAAAAATGAAAAAGATGTTGGTCAGTGGAGACTTGGAAGATCGCACGGTCGAAATTACGATCGAGCAAAAAGCCTCACCGGTCATGATGGGCGGAATGGGCGTCGAGCAGATGGATATGGATTTCCAAGGGATGCTTGAAAAAATAATGCCAACCAACCGGTCGAAAAAAGAGATGACCGTTACGGCGGCGCGGAAAGTTATTTTTGAGCAAGAATGTGATGCGTTGCTTGACTCAGACAAAATTAATGCAAATGCAATTGAGCTGGCTGAGAACGCAGGAATAATTTTCCTCGATGAGATTGATAAGGTCATTGCAGCGGAAGGGAAGTCGACCGATGTTTCTCGACAGGGAGTGCAACGCGATTTGCTCCCAATCGTGGAGGGAACTTCGGTTCAGACGAAGCACGGCTATATAAATACAGACCACATTCTGTTCATAGCCGCAGGAGCGTTTCATCGTAATCAGCCGAGTGAACTCATGCCGGAATTGCAGGGACGGTTTCCCATTCGAGTTGAGTTGAACGATCTCACGAAAGAAGATTTCGTCAGAATTTTGACAGAGCCTAAAAGCTCACTGACGCGTCAATATCAGGCTTTGTTGAAGACTGAATCAGTGGATCTTGACTTTACCGAGGATGGTATCGATGAGTTGGCGACCATCGCGTTTCAGGTTAACCAATCGACGATGAACATTGGGGCGAGGCGGTTGTATACGATTCTTGAGCGGTTGCTCGAAGAACTCAGTTTTGAGGCACCAGGTCAGAAAATTGGGAAAGTCTCCATCAATGCTGCTTATGTTCAAGAGCGTTTGGGCAAGGTCGCTGAAGACGAAGACCTAAGCCGGTATATTCTTTGATGGTGGATGTTGTGGTTGATTTATTCGAGTCGCGGTTTGTTTAGTCGGTGTCTCTGGCCGCGGAGAGTCCGGCCAGCCATCCGGTGCTGAACGCGGATTGGAAATTGAATCCACCAATGGGGCCATCCAAGTCGAGTACTTCCCCTGCAAAGTAGAGCCCTGGCGTTGTTTTCGACTGCATTGTCTTGCTGTCAATTTCTTTTAGATTTATTCCGCCCGCAGTGACTTCTGCTTTTTCAAAGCCAAGTGTGCCATTGATTGAAAACCGGCAACGTTTCACTTGGTTTACTAAAGCGCTGAATTGGGATTTGGAAAGTTCTGCGTTTCGCGATTCAAGTTCTATGTTCGCCGATTGAATAAGTGATTCAGCAAGGCGTTTGGGAAACAGTTCGTTGAGTAGGTTTCCAGTTTGTTGTTTCCCGTTTCTTGTTTTTTTGTTCCGAAGTGATTCTTCTAGCTGGCCGACTGAGAGTTGGGGGTAAAAGTCACAGATCAGTTCAAGTGAGCGACGGTTGGGGTGTCTGGCGACTGCGCGACTAACATCGAGTATTGCAGGTCCAGAAAAACCCCAGTGCGTGAATAGGAAGGAACCGTCTCGGTTGACGAGCGATCGTGACTTGCGAGCTTTTCGTTCTGACTTGGTGAGTACTTCCGAGTCGCCTGTGTTTTGTTCGGGTTGCCAGATATCGACGGAAGTGTGCTCGATTGTGATCCCTTTGAGATCGTTCGCCCACTTGCAGTCGTTGAGAATGGGGACGAGTGCTGGGACGGTGTCGATGATCGAGTGTCCAAATTGTTGGCCCCACTGATAGCCGTCGCCAGTTGTACCGCATCCGGGGTAAGACTTTCCCCCGGTTGTGATGATCAGTGCGTCACATTCAAGGTGATCAGTTTGTGTTTCAATCTGGAATTGGTTGCCCGTCTTTCGTATTTCCAGAACGGTTTGTTCTGGTTTAATCGTAGCGCCCGCGGTCAAGGCAAGGTTGACGAGGGCATCTCGGACGTCAATTGCCTTGTTGCTGACGGGAAAGATCTTTCCTGTGGATTCGATTTTGGTTTCGACGCCCTGGCTCTCGATTTTTTGAATAACTTCTTTGGGGGGCAGTGCAGAAAGGGCTGAGTGAAGGAATTTTCCTTGGCGGCCAAAGGCAGAAACGATCGATTTGACGTCACAGTCGTGAGTGATGTTGCAGCGGGTGCCGCCTGACATGAGTATTTTGACGCCAAGCTTCTTGTTTTTTTCTAAAAGAAGGACTCGCTGGCCTCGCGCAGCAGCGCTCGCGGCAGCCATCAGACCGGCTGCTCCAGCTCCAATGATGATTACATTCCAGTTATTCAAACCGATTGGTAGTTTCTTGGATTGAGGGGCGGTTGTTCGGGCTATGGCTGAAAGGGGGTAGCTTAAATCAAATTGGGTCTCAGGTGGGCAAAAAAAGCGTCAAGCCGTCGCGTGAAGCAACGGCGTGACGCCCGTGAAGGTTTGTTATTCAGGTGGGATATCTTTCAGGCCTTCCAATAGGCTGGGCGGTAGTCGCGGCCGGATGGAAGTTCTGGTTAGTTTCTCGCATTCGGTTTTGGTGCTCGAAATGCGAAGTTTGCGTTACTGTCTGCCGGTAATTAATTACTGGCCAAACCGAAAGGGTTGTCCTGGGTTGGTTGGCGGTGTGTAGGTGGACCGGAAATTAGGACTTGGCGTCGTGGGAGTTGGCTGGGTTGCCAGTGGTGACGGGGTCGGCTTGGGTACTGGGTTGGAGGGCAGGGTTGAGGGGCGTGGAACGGGTGGGTTTTTCGCTGCTTTTTCGTTTTCAACGAGAACCTGCAATAGCTTTGAGATGCAGAGCTTGTTCATGCTTGTGTTGTGGTCGCTTGCCTCGGCTTTGAGAGCTTCGTGGAGGCTCTCTGGAAGTCGGACGGTGATCACGCGAGTTGCTTCGTTTTTGCTGCCACCTGCTTTTCTGGTTCTCAGGCTGGCGACCATCTTCTGAATCTCGGCGAATTCAGCCGATTGCTCGAAGAGGACGTATTCCTCTTGGGATGGAAAAACGGCCCTAGCGGCTCCTTTTACTCCCAGGGTTTCCCGGAAGAAAGTGACCCAATCCGGCTTCTCGTGAAAGAGCGGCTTGGCGACTTGTAATACTTTTTGACAACGTCCTGTAAAACCTTCTTTTTGCATCATGAGGTCGTTCATAGTGGACTCCTTTCGCTGTGCGATATCTGGGGGTTTCTGAATAACGTTTGCTCCCCGAAGCCCCTTGGCTCCGACTGAGCATCTCTTCAGCCCCATAATCACCCGGTGGCAAGCAGTCGAACTAATGTCATTAAACTGCTTGCACTTATGGCGAAATGGCGGTTTTGCAAATAAACCGTGCACGCGTGCTTGTTTGTTGTGCAGTCCTGTCGTGCTTAAAAAGTGTGCACGCGGTGGAGTTGCATATCCAGAGTGTCCTCTTTAGCTTTTTTTTGAAAATGAGCTGTGAAACATTAAAAAAGTCCAGCGGATTGTCCGCTGGACTGGAGTGGGGTTAGGTTTGGGTGGTGCTGGTAGTTTAGGTTGTTGGAATTGGCAGCACCTCCTGCGGCAGCGTGAATTAAGCGTTGCTAAGTTGTTGTCGGCAGGACTCTAACAATTTTTTGGTCGCCTTGATTCCATCAGCTTCGCTCAGTTTGCCACCTTCGTATTCAATGCCGACCCACCCGTGGTAGCCAGAATCCATGACCATTTGCATTACTTTTAAATAGTCCGTCGAGGTTTCGTTTCCATCGGCGTCAAAGTCATGACTTTTAGCGCTCACAGCTTTGGCGAAGGGCAGCAAAGCCGACATTCCCATATAGCGATCATACCAATCCTGCTTGCCTGTTTTCTTGTTTTTGCCGATGCGGAAGTTTCCGAAATCGGGAAGGGTTCCGCAGTTGTCCATGTTGACCTTTCTGATAACCTGGGCAAGCCATTGGCCGTTGGAGGAGAGTCCACCGTGGTTTTCAACGATGACGTTGATTCCCATTTTTTCGGCATATTGGGAGAGTCTTCCGAGTCCGTCTGCAGCGAGTGAGACTTGCTCTTGGTAGGAACCTTGGGATTTTGCATTGACGCGAATCGAGTGGCAGCCGAGGAATTTTGCAGCGGAAACCCATTTATGGTGATTTTCAATCGCTTTTGTTCGGGCTGCCTCATTGGCGTCGCCAAGTGCTCCTTCGCCGTCGATCATGATCAGAACTGATTCGACACCGTGGTCGGCGGCCCGTTTCTTCATTTGGCCTAAGTATTTTTCGTTTTCAGCTTTATCCTTGAAGAACTGGTTAACGTATTCGATACCAGAGATCCCAAATTCTTCTTTGGCGGTTTTCGCAAAATCAAGGTTATCCAGTTTACCACTGCGAAGTGTTCGGTGGAGCGACCATTGAGCCAGTGAGATTTCGAATAATTCGTTTTTGGCGGGGGTGCTATTGAGTAGGTTAGCCTT
>Ga0208971_1000308_pt1 | contig 36752 bp, 35 predicted proteins | sample AOAMet1_18_M0_10_2_FD_188229 | JGI IMG/M metagenome (GOLD analysis project Ga0208971, IMG submission 188229) | Ammonia-oxidizing marine microbial communities from Monterey Bay, California, USA - CAN11_18_M0_10 (SPAdes) | ecosystem: Environmental > Aquatic > Marine > Intertidal zone | place...
TAGCGCCCCGAGATAACTCTAATCCGCTGAATCACATCAATGGACTGCTGCGACAGAGGTACCAGATGCTCTACCTTCATTTTCATGCGCTCGGCAGGGATTCGCCAAAGGTTAGCTTCAAGATCAAATTCCTCCCACCTTGCTCCGCGAATCTCTATTGATCGAACGAAGGTCAGCACCAACAGCTTGATACTCAACTGCGTTAGAATCCGCCCTCTTTTTGAATAGCCCTCCAGACAATTTAGAAACTCTGGCAGCTCTTTCTTAGGTAATGAATGGCGGTGGGTAACCTTTCGAGCTTTTACAATGCCGTCGAGGTCGCCAGCGGGATTGGTTGTCACGATTCCGTGCTGAATTGCGTAGCGATAAACCGCTTTGATACATTGCTTGACTCGATTGGCAACATCAAGCGCGTCTCTGGCCTCAATTTTTTTAATAACGGCGATTACCTGTAGGGGAGTAATTTGGTCTGCAGGCAACTTACCAAGAGTCTTAAAACTATTATCAGCTAATCGCTTCATTACTCGGTCAGCGTGACTATCCGCCCACTTATCACGCTCGTGATGCCACCACTTAACGGCAACCTCCTCAAATGTCGGCACGGTACTCTGCCGTCTGCGCTCTTTCTTAACTTGATTGGGGTCGACGCCTTCAGCCAACAATTTTTTCGCCTCATGACGACTCTCTCTCGCCGACTTGAGTGACACTAGCGGAAACACACCTATCGCATAGGTTTTACGTTTCCCAGCAAATCGATAATCCAGACGCCAGTATTTTTTACCATTCGCTTTAACCAATAAATACATACCATCGGAATCCGATATTTTGTAGTCCTTATCAGACGGCTTGGCTTCTTTAACTTGAATGGCGGTAATAGGCATATTCGGCGGCATATCTTGCTATTGAATTAAGATACCGTCAAAAATACCGCCACAAATACCGCATGTCAATGGACATTAATAGACAGTATCTTTTCATAAGACACAAAAAAGCCCCGATATACGGGGCTATTAGGTCTCCAGTAATTACTGCTGGACTTTGATATGGTGCCCAAGGCCGGACTCGAACCGGCACGGCTTTCGCCACTACCCCCTCAAGATAGCGTGTCTACCAATTCCACCACTTGGGCATGTATCAATTCTAAGTTACTGAGGGATTTCAGAAGATTGCTCTGATTGTCTTTCTACTGCTGGTAAATCTGTGTCGATTGTTGTCTCAAATGGAATCACTTCCAACTCCGGCAACAGGTCAGCATCGACTACTGTTTTATTCTTTGCAATGACCGCGAGGCTGACACTAGTGACAAAAAAGATTGTCGACAGAATCGCTGTCATACGGCTGAAAAAATTCCAGCTACCACTACTGCCAAATACAGTCTGAGAGCCGCCAGCACCAAAAGAAGCTCCCGCTTCGGCGCCTTTACCCTGCTGAACTAAAATAAGCCCGACCAAAAATATGGCGATCAGAAAGTGAAAGATTAAAATAAAATTTTCCATGATTACGCTTCTACCAATTGTGCAATATTCAAAAATTTCTCTGCCTCTAAAGAGGCCCCTCCAACCAGTCCACCATCTATATCTGGTTGGCTAAATAACTCTGCCGCGTTACTCGTATTGACACTGCCACCATAGAGCAATGTAGTCGATCGCCCGGCATCACCAAGCTGCGCACGAATGGCTCTGTGCACCTGCTGGGCCTGCTGCGGAGTTGCTGTCTCGCCAGTACCTATGGCCCAAACTGGCTCGTAGGCAATCACTGCTTGAACAACTTGACTCAACCCAGCTAGCTCAATCACTGCATCAATCTGTTTTGCTACCACTTCGAGGGTCTTATCTTGCTGACGCTGCTCAAGTGATTCGCCAACACAGAGAATGGGCATCAAACCCGCATCCTGTGCTACTTTAAATTTCTCGGCAACCAGCTGGTTGCTCTCACCCATTGCCGCTCTGCGCTCTGAGTGCCCGACCAAAACATATTTACAGCCCTGGTCTAGCAGCATGTCTGCAGAAACTTCACCGGTGTAAGCACCATCGGAGTACTGCGATACATTTTGCGCGCCAAGTCTAACAGTGCTTTCGTTCAGCGCTACGCTTACCACGGCCAAATGTACCAGCGGTGGAAAGACAATCATTTCTACGGCATTTTCTTGGCTTCTGTAATGGCTCAACTGAGTGGCTAATTTTAGCGCCGATTCAGTCGTGCCATGCATTTTCCAATTGCCCGCGATCAGCGGTCTACCCATCCTGAGTACTCCCTTGAGTGCAGTCCCGTAAAAGGGCGCAAATCCTACCCGACTGCAGGCTAAGATACAATAAGCAAATCAGCTTTTAACCGCTGCCACACGCTGTTTAACGATTTCAGCAATGGCGACTGCTGAACGCTCGACCAATGCACTGTCTTCACCTTCAACCATTACTCTAATCAGAGGCTCTGTTCCAGAGGGTCGCAATAGCACTCGGCCGCGACCGGCAAGCTGCTTTTCAGCATCAGCAACGGCACCATTTATCTCCGCATCGTCACTGATATCGATTTTCCTTGGCAGGCGCACGTTGATCATCAGTTGAGGTAATTTAGTCATACCCGCCTTTAATTCGCGCAGCGACTTACCGCTATCACTTACCGCTCTCAGCACCTGTAGTGCCGAAACAATGCCATCTCCAGTGGTATTGAGATCACTGCAGAGCACATGCCCAGAACCCTCTCCGCCGAGATGCCAGTCATGCTCTTTCATCGCCTCCACCACATAGCGATCGCCAACTTTGGTGCGCACAAAGGGGATTTGCATATCCGCTAGAGCCAACTCAAGTCCGAGATTACTCATCTGAGTGCCAGCCACACCGTTGCAGCCACCCTGAAAAGTATGACGATGCTGGGCAATAATAAACAGAAGTTCATCACCATCAACCAGATCCCCCTGATTATCAATAAACAGTACGCGATCACCATCACCGTCAAAGGCGATACCCAGATCCGCCTGCTGATCGAGCACAGCTGAAGACAGGCCAGTCGTATAGGTGGACCCACATTGATCGTTGATATTAAAACCATTTGGCTGATTGCCCATGGTGATGGTGGTGGCACCTAGCTCTTTAAAGACTTTTGGCGCCACGTCATAGGTTGCGCCGTGAGCGCAGTCGAGCACCACTTTCATTCCCGACAGAGTAAACCCGGCTGGCAGGCTGCCCTTACAGAATTCAACATAGCGACCAGCAGCATCGGAAATACGCCTAGCTTTGCCCAGATAATTAGAGCCATTGGTGACCAGCGGCTGATCCAGCAGGGCTTCTATCTCAAGTTCGATTTCATCGGAGAGCTTATAGCCATCGGCACCGAAAAACTTAATTCCATTATCTTCTACTGGGTTGTGGGAGGCACTGATAACAATGCCCGCCGCCGCGCGAAAAGTGCGCGTTAAATAGGCGATTGCCGGTGTTGGCATCGGCCCAAGCATGTCCACATCGACTCCGGCAGCGATCAGGCCTGCTTCGAGAGCAGACTCAAACATATACCCGGAGACCCTGGTGTCCTTGCCAATCAAGACGCGTTTTTTACCCACCGCATTGCGTGTCAGAACCTGGCCGGCAGCCCAGCCCAGTTTGAGAAAAAAATCTGCCGTGATCGGGGTTTCACCCACACGTCCGCGAATACCGTCGGTACCAAAATACTTTCTTGTCATAGGTTATCTATCTCTTCCTTAAAATCCATTGTTCGCTGCCAGACAGTCAGAGCTTCAACTGTCTCGCGCACATCATGTACACGCAATATCATGCCGTTGGAACCGCTTGTCTGGGCTCGCCTGTGAGCCACTGTCTGAGCCATCAACACGGCCATGGTAACACTTCCGATTAGCCGATCATTAATATTTGAGTCGAGCAGTTGGCCGATCATAGTCTTCCGCGAGACACCCAATAATAGACTCTGGCCTGTGTCGACAAACCGATCCAGACCATGACTAAGGGCAAGGTTGTGCTGCAGTGTTTTGCCAAAACCAAATCCAGGGTCGAGCAAAATCTGCTCACTAGCAATACCCGCTTCAAGGCACGCCTGCTTGCGTTGCTGTAAAAATTTCAACACTTCAGTGACCACATCAGTGTAGACCGGATTGTTCTGCATGCTCGCGGGCTGATTCTGCATATGCATCAGGCAGACTGGCAGTGCAGCGGCCACAGCCGCCTCAAGGGCGCCCTCACGCTGCAGAGCGCGAACATCATTTATCAGGTGTGCACCGACTGCTGACGCCGCGGTAATAACCGCAGCGGTGCTTGTGTCCACTGAGATTAGAGCATCAAAGCGAGCATTCACCGCCTCTACTACTGGCACGACACGATCCAGCTCTTGCTGAGTGGTGACCGGCGATGCACCGGGGCGTGTGGACTCACCGCCAATATCAATAATATCGGCGCCGTCGCTCAGCATCGATTCCACGGCCCGCAAGGTTTTATCTAGGTCGACTCTGTCGTCACGATAGAGCTGGCCGCCATCGGAGAAGGAGTCCGGGGTGACATTGACAATAGCCATCACCGCAGGACGGCTTAGGTCGAGTGTTTTAGTGCCACAGATAAGCGTCATTGCATTCATAAAAGTAAAAAGCCCCGCAACCATTCCGGCAGCGGGGCTATTCCTGCTCTGTCGAGTTAGACTTCTTCTACCGGGCCGCCGATTGGACCCTCTGTCGATGGCTTTTTAGCTGGCTCGCTGACAGCCTCTTCTGCAGTCTGTCTGCCAGCGCCGCTGTCTGAGTCGTTGTCATCCCAATGCTTAGGTTGACGCACTTTGCGCCGATTCATTAGATCGTCCACCTGATCCGCATCGATGGTTTCAAACTCCATCAAAGCGTCTTTCATTGCCTCGAGAACATCGCGGTTATCTTCAAGCAACTGCTTGGCCTGCTTGTATGCATCATCGAGAATGGTGCGAACTTCTTGGTCGATCTGACGCGAGGTATCCTCTGAGTAATGGGCGTTGCCGCCACCGGGGTTCTGCGATTCATCTTCACCGTAAAGCACCGGACCCATAGTTTCACTGAGACCCCATTTAGTAACCATATTCCGCGCCATCTGCGTGGCTCGCTCAATATCATTGGAAGCACCGGTGGTGACGCCATCGATACCACCAATTAACTCTTCAGCCAGACGGCCGCCAAACAGGCTACAGAGCTGACTAAATAGCTGTCTGCGGCTCATGCTATAGCGATCTTCTTCTGGCAGGTACTGGGTTACACCCAGAGCGCGGCCCCGGGGAATAATCGTTACCTTGTGTACCGGATCATGCTCTGGCACCAGCTTGCCGATAATCGCGTGGCCAGCTTCGTGATATGCGGTATTGGCCTTTTCTTTATCAGACATAACCATAGATCGGCGCTCGGCACCCATCATAATTTTGTCCCGGGCCTGTTCAAATTCTTCCATTCCCACAACACGACGTTTGCCGCGAGCGGAAAACAGCGCTGCTTCGTTAATCAGATTGGCTAGATCAGCACCGGAGAATCCGGGTGTACCGCGAGCAATAACACTCAATTCAACACTTTCGTCAATCGGCACCTTGCGCGCGTGCACTTTAAGAATCTGTTCACGACCGCGAATATCCGGCAGGCTGACATAGACCTGACGGTCAAATCGTCCAGGACGCAGCAGAGCCTTATCCAGTACGTCAGGTCGGTTAGTGGCGGCGATCACAATTACGCCCTCACTGCCCTCAAAGCCATCCATCTCAACTAAGAGCTGGTTCAGAGTCTGCTCACGCTCATCGTTGCCGCCACCATAGCCACCGCCGCGATGGCGACCTACGGCATCGATCTCATCGATAAAGATAATGCAGGGTGCTTGCTTCTTAGCCTGCTCAAACATGTCCCGCACTCGCGCGGCACCAACACCGACAAACATTTCAACAAAATCGGAACCGGAGATAGAGAAGAATGGCACCTTGGCTTCACCGGCAATCGCTTTAGCGAGCAGTGTTTTACCTGTACCTGGAGGGCCGACCATCAATACGCCCTTGGGGATGCGTCCGCCGAGACGCTGGAAGCGCGTGGGATCACTGAGGAAGTCAACCAGCTCGCTGACGTCTTCCTTGGCTTCATCGACACCGGCCACATCCGCAAAGGTGGTGTTAATCTGATCGCTACTGAGCAACTTGGCTTTGCTCTTACCAAAGCTCATTGGGCCGCCCTTGCCACCGCCTCCGCCCTGCATCTGACGCATAAAGAAAACGAAAATAGCCAGAATCAGCAAAATCGGGAAGGCTGCAACCAAGAGCTGGGACAGTAAACTTGGGGTCTCTGGCTCTTTGCCCACTACTTTGACGTTATGATTGAGCAGGTCATCCATCAAACCGGGATCCTGAACATTGGGTCGCACTGTTTTAAAACTTGAACCGTCGAGGCGCGTGCCTTCGATAATCAAACCATTGATGGCAACACTTGAGACGCGCTCGTTCTGCACTTCGGTCACGAAGTCGGAGTAAATAATCTCGTTCTCCACTTCCTTTGGCGTGAAGCTGTTAAAAACAGACATTAGAATGGCTGCAAGCACTAGCCACACGAGTAAATTTTTCACCAAATCGTTCAAGTTATTTTCCTCATAATCAGGCTTTTAAGCCCTTGGCAACCATATAGACTTCCCGAGATTTAGCTCTCGAGGCGTCAGGTTTTCGCATACTGACTGTATTAAACAATGTTCTCACATGCCGCACAAACTCATCGAACCCTTCACCCTGAAAAAGCTTGGCAATAAAGACGCCATCGGGTTTCATAACTTTGCAGGCTAGATCGACCGCCAACTCTACCAAATAGATACTACTCGGCTGATCAACTGCCTTACTTCCTGTTAAGTTGGGGGCCATATCAGAAATTACAAGGTCTACAGGCCGTTTATCGATCACGGTTAAAAGCGCCTGCAAGATTTCATGTTCGGTGAAATCACCCAAAATAAAGTCCACCCCAGCAATACCATCCATAGGCAATAAATCGAGGGCGTGTACGCGACCCTCATGCCCCACCAACTCCATCGCAACCTGGGACCAACCACCAGGGGCTGCGCCTAAATCTACGACCGTCATCCCGGGACGGATCAAACGGTCTTTTTCTATAATCTCAAGTAACTTATAGCTTGCTCGCGAGCGATAGCCATCCTTCTGTGATTGCTGCACATAAGGATCTTTTACATGTTGTTTTATCCAACTACGATTTTTCGATTTCGCCATGGTGTTGTTTTCGCTAGAATGGCCGGCCTTTAAAGTGAGTCGTGCATTATGACAAGTTCCAACGCGGATAAAAAACATTTACGTCGATTAGGCCACAATCTTAAGCCTGTAGTCACAGTTGCTGGCAATGGCCTCACTGAGAATGTCAGCAATGAGATAGAGCGCGCCCTGAACGACCATGAATTAATCAAGATTAAATTGGTCGCCGAAGATCGCGATGCCAAAAAAGCCTTGTCGGAGAGTATCTGTGCAAGCCATAGCGCCACGCTGGTGCAATCCATTGGACATATGTTACTTATATACCGCAAAGCAAAGACACCGGATCCACGGCTGTCTAATTTATTGCGCTGAGTAATAGCGCTTTTGTGCCATACTCCACCTTTGAGAACAGCAGATATTGAGAAGTAGGCGTGACCAAAAATCGCACAGTGAACTTTATTATTCGTTATATCGGCAAACCTATTTTGGTTGGGCTCTGTGCTGCCGCCTTAATACTGCTGGTGTTCCCAGAGTTCCGCCAACAGAACAGTGACACTGCAACATCGTCGATGGATCTCGACCGCCGCACTCAGGGCAACGAATGGACAGGGCCAGTCTCCTACTCCAATGCGGTGAGGCGCGCCGCGCCCTCGGTAGTCAATATATATACGCGCACCATAACCAGCTCCTCTAATCACCCACTGCTCGATGACCCCTACCTTCGGCGTCTATTTAACAACCAGCAGCAGCGTATTCAGTCCTCTCTAGGGTCCGGCGTCATCATGCAGGAAGATGGCTTTATGCTGACCAACAATCATGTGATTGATGGTGCGGATCAGATACTGGTCCTGCTCTATGACGGCCGTGAAGCACCGGCTATTGTTGTGGGCAAAGATCCGGAAACCGATCTTGCGGTACTTAAAATTGAAGCGGCTAACCTTCAGGCGATCTCGGTTGGTGAACCTGCTCAAGCAAAGATCGGCGATGTGGTACTGGCCATTGGCAACCCCTATGGCGTTGGGCAAACCGTGACCCAGGGAATTGTTAGCGCCACAGGTCGCAATGGTCTCGGGTTAAACACCTTTGAAAATTTTATTCAGACGGATGCCGATATCAATCCGGGCAATTCCGGTGGTGCACTGGTCGATAGTTACGGCAATCTGTTGGGCATTAATACCGCGACACTGAATCAAACCGGCTCCGCCGGTATCGGCTTTGCCATTCCAGCGGACACCGCCAAAAAAGTACTCAATGATATTATCAGCTACGGCTATGTGGTGCGTGGCTGGCTGGGTATGGACGCCTTTCCACTGACCCGACCAATTGCCAAGCGTTTGAACTTGCCTATCTCTCAGGGACTTTTGGTGCGGGCAATTTACAATGGCAGCCCGGCTTTTTTGGTGGGCATTCAGCCAGGGGACATAGTGATTAAGATTAATGGTGAACCAGTCACCGACCGTCAGACCAGCATTAGTCAGATCGCCGACGTGGCACCGGGGGCACCGATTGATTTGGAAATTTGGCGTCAGGGCGCGACCTTTGCAGTTACCGCGGTTGCCGGTATTCGCCCCACCAGTCCACTGTAAATCAAACACTCGGCCTAGTTAATAATCTCCGCCAAAGCATCAATTAACTGCTGATTCTGTGTCGGCGTACCCAGGGTAATGCGCAAAAATTCACTGAGCCGCGGCTTGTTAAAGTGACGAATAATAATATTTTTATCGCGCAGTGCCTGAGTGAGATCCACACCAGCATAGCCAGAGTGGCGAGCAAAGACAAAATTGGCAGCCGATGGCAGCACGTCAAAACCGAGGGCATCAAGCTGCTCGGCTAACCACTCGCGACTGCTGATCACCTGCTCACGCATGGCTGCAAAATAGTCAGGGTCTTTAAAGGACGCCACTGCTGCTGCAATCTGAACATGGCCGAGAGGATAGGAGTTAAAACTGTTTTTGATGCGCTCAAGCCCTTCAATTAAAACCGCAGAACCCAGGGCATAGCCAATTCTCATGCCCGCCAATGACCGGGACTTTGACATAGTTTGCACAACCAATAGATTGTCATACTGATCGATCAAACTGACGGCACTGGATCCAGCCTCAGCAAAGTCAATATAGGCTTCATCAACCACGACTACTGAGTCTCTATTGTCCCTGAGCAGTGCCTCGATAGCGTCAAGGGCGAGCAGACGACCGGTGGGTGCATTGGGGTTGGGAAAGATAATGCCGCCATTGGCCCGGCGATAGCAATCTAAGTCGAGACTGTAATCATCGGCCAGGGGTATCTTGCTAAATTCAATTTCGTAGAGGCCACAATAAACCGGGTAAAAGCTGTAGCTGATATCCGGATACAGGATCGGCTGAGCCTGACGAAACAGACCGTTAAACACATGGGCCAAGACCTCATCAGAACCATTGCCAACAAACACCTGATTCGGCGTCAGTTGAAAGTAATCCGCCAATGTCTGCTTTAACTGGTCGGCATTGGATGGCGGATAGAGACGCAGCTCATCATTGACCGCAGCGTTCATTGCCGCCATCACCGCTGGCGAGGGCGGGTAGGGATTCTCATTGGTGTTTAGCTTGGTGAGATTGGTATTCGCCGGCTGCTCCCCAGGCGTATAGGGTTCGAGGTCAGCGACAAAATCACTCCAGTACTTGCTCATAGATATCTCTCGTCTTAACTTTTTATCGCGATTATTTCTATATCAGCGACGAATTCGAAATTCTGCCGAGCGCGCGTGGGCCGTAAGCGACTCTCCACGACCCAGCACTGAGGCCACTTTACCAAGATCAGAGGCGCCCTGTTCAGAACAGAAAATCAATGAACTGCGCTTCTGGAAATCATAGACACCCAGAGGTGAGGAAAAGCGTGCGGTAGAGGACGTCGGCAACACATGGTTGGGGCCGGCACAGTAGTCACCCAATGCTTCGGCGGTGTGGCGACCCATAAAAATAGCACCGGCATGACGAATTTTTGGCAGCCAAGATTCCGGATCGGCAATGGATAATTCCAAGTGCTCTGGGGCAATACGGTTAATTAATTCAATCGCCTCATCCTCATCGCGCACTTCAATCAATGCGCCGCGGCGCTCCAGAGACCGACTAATAATGTCGCTGCGTTCCATCTCTGGCAATAATTTGCTCATGCTGCTGTGTACCGCAGCAATATAACCGGCATCCCAGGAGATAAAGATCGCCTGAGCATCCTCATCGTGCTCAGCTTGGGAGAACAGATCCATAGCGATCCAGTCGGGATCGGTGTCGCCATCACAGACCACCAGAATTTCGCTGGGTCCAGCAACCATATCTAGCCCCACCAAACCAAATACCATACGCTTGGCTGTGGCCACATAGATATTACCGGGACCGACAATTTTATCGACTTTCGGTACAGTTTCGGTGCCATAGGCCAGGGCGGCAACTGCCTGCGCGCCACCAATAGTAAACACCTGATCGACACCGGCAATCGCGGCAGCGGCGAGAACCATAGGGCTGAGTTCACCATCCGGTGCTGGGACCATCATTATCACTTCACCCACTCCGGCAACCCGCGCCGGAATGCAGTTCATCAATACCGATGAGGGATAACTGGCTTTGCCTCCCGGCACATAGATACCGACCCGATCCAGTGGTGTGATCTGCTGCCCGAGAACCGTGCCATCCGCTTCACGATACTGCCAAGAGGGTTGCTCTTGATGACTGTGGTAGTCGCGAATACGTTCTGCAGCTGTCTCAAGAGCCGTTCGGGTTTCAATATCGATAGACTCAAGCGCTTGCTGAAGCTGTTCCTGACCAATAATCAACTGGCCGATCTCGGCAACTTGGCGGCGATCAAAACGATTGGTCAGATCAATCAGTGCCTGATCACCCTGAGCCTTTACCTGTCGCAGAATCGCGATCACCGCGTCTTCAACATCGTTATCTGAAACCATATCCCATGCGATCAGATCACTGAGCGTCTGAGAAAAACCTTCGTCACGGCTAGAAAGCCTACTAATAGCGCAGTTGTCGGCACTGGAAGCTGTCATGCGCTGCTCTCCACCGCATCTCGCAGAGCATCGACAATGCCCTGCACCTGAGTGAATTTAGTTTTCATAGATGCTTTATTAACAATTAACCGCGAGCTGATTTCGGCGATCTCATCTCGCGCCTCGAGACCATTGGCGCGCAGGGTATTGCCGGTATCCACGATATCGACAATCTCCTGAGCTAAATCCAGTATCGGTGCCAATTCCATAGCCCCGTAGAGCTTGATCAGATCAGCCTGACGGCCTTGCTGGGCATAGTATTCTCGGGCCACGTTAATATATTTGGTCGCCACACGCAGTCTGCTGTGCTGCTGAGTTGTGCCCACAGGTACGGCGGTCATCAACTTACAGCGAGCAATACCCAGATCCAGAGGCTCATAGTAGCCGTCGCCCTGATGCTCAAGCAGCATGTCTTTGCCTGCCACCCCCAGATCCGCAGCGCCAAATTGCACATAGGTGGTCACATCTGAGCCACGTAAAATGATCAAGCGGACATTGTCACGATTGGTGGGGAACACCAGCTTGCGACTGGTAAAGACATCTTCGGCGGGCACGATTCCAGCCCTTGCCAGAAGTGGAAGTGTCTCTTTTAAAATGCGCCCCTTGGTTAGAGCGATAGTTATCTGGGTCATTAGCCTTTCTGCTTTTTACTATTCGTTATGCTCAGTGGTTGAATCTGCTGAGCTAAAGGTACTCGGTTATAGGTACTCGGTTAAAAGTGAGCTACTAGCTGGTTACACGCTTAATCTTCGCACCGAGCAACTGCATTTTTTCTTCGATACATTCATAGCCACGGTCTATATGGTAAATACGTTCCATCGCTGTCTCACCATCGGCAACCAGTGCCGCGATCACCAGCGCCGCCGATGCTCGCAGATCCGAGGCCATCACCGGAGCAGCACTGAGCCGCTCAACACCGGTAACAACAGCGGTATTACCCTCAACCGTGATTGTTGCGCCCATGCGGTTCAGCTCTTGAACCTGCATCAGGCGGTTTTCAAATATCGTTTCAATCACCACACCAGTGCCCTCAGCCACTGCATTAATGGCGGTCACCTGAGCCTGCATATCAGTGGGAAAGGCGGGATAGGGGGCAGTCTTAATATTCACTGCCTTGGGGCGCTTGCCCTGCATATCCAACTCAATCCAATCTTCACCCTGGGTAATCACCGCACCGGCTTCTTGGAGCTTTAAGAGTACCGCCTCAAGTGAGGAAGGATCAGTCTGGGTGACTTTAACCTTGCCGCGAGTTGCCACTGCGGCGGCCAAATAGGTGCCGGTCTCTATGCGGTCCGGCATTACTCTAAAGTGGCCCCCGGTAATTTTCTCGACGCCATTAATAACCAGTCGAGCAGACCCTATACCTTGAATATCAGCACCCCAGGCATTTAGACAGTTTGCCAGATCGACAATCTCCGGCTCCCGAGCCGCATTTTCAATGACGGTCTGGCCCTCGGCCAAAACCGCTGCCATAAGCAAGTTTTCGGTGGCGCCCACGGAAACAACGTCCATCAAAATATGGCAGCCCACCAGACGGCCATTGCTGCGTGCCTTGATAAAACCATCTTCAATCTCGATTGTCGCACCCATAGCCTCGAGGCCGCGGAGATGCAGATCCACAGGTCGACTACCAATTGCACAGCCACCGGGGAAAGATACATTGGCTTCACCATAGCGGCTCAACAGTGGACCGAGCACTAAAATTGACGCGCGCATGGTTTTAACCAGCTCATAGGGAGCGGTAACACTGTGGACGGTCGAGTTATCCACTTCCAACTGCAGTTTCTCGTCAATACTGACGGTAACCCCCAAGCTGCCGAGCAACTCAATGGTGGTAGTCACATCTTGCAGGTGTGGCAGATTGGAAACAGTCGCTAAACCTTCAGAGAGCAACGTTGCCGACAGAATCGGCAGGGCGGCATTTTTCGAGCCGGAGATCCACACCTCACCCATCAGCGGCCCGCCGCCTTGAATCTTTAATTTGTCCATCAAACAGCCTTGCTTAGAGAAACGACACTGAAGGGTTTTAGGCGTTAGCCTGCCACTCGCTTGGGGTGAAAATTTTCATATTGACCGCATGCATGGCGCCAGATGAGATTTCACTGTTTAAGGCAGAATAGATAAGCTGCTGCCGCTGCACCGCACGTTTGCCCTCAAACACCTCACCAATCGCGGTGATATTGAAATGGCTGCCCTCGCTGGCAACCTCAAACTGACAGTCAGGTATTGCGCTTTCAAGTAGTGCTTTTACATCTTCAGGGTTCATAACTCACTCTTTGGTCTTCGCGACACAGCTGTGCGCGGTTTAAATTCAAATGCTCTTATTTACAGGCCTTCAGATGACCAACCATCGATAACTTTGTCTATATCACCACCGGCACGCTGAGCTGATCGGACAAATTGATTGCGGAAGGTTTTGCCCAGGTTAATACCATTGATCACCACGTTGACCACCATCCACTCGCCAGTCTTTTTCCGCGCCATGCTGTACTCCAGCGGGTAGACAGTGTCTGAGCTACGAATTTCCTGTTTGACAGTCAACTTGCGCTGTCCCTCGGCTACTTTCCCCGCCTTGATCAGCACAATCTCTTGATTTTCATAACCGATCAGGCCGCGACCATAGGTTTCAACTAGACCATTGCGAAATGTCGCAGCAAAGCGCGCACGCTGTTCAGCAGTGGCGGTTTTTTTGTAACTGCCCATCACATTGCGGGCAATAAAGGCAAAATCAATACGGTCGCGAAGCAGTGCATCGAGACTATCGAAGTAGGCTTTTTCGTTTACGGGATAATCCGCCTGATGAGAGGCGATAGTCTCGAGCAATTCAACCGTGACCAGCTCAATTTGCTGGTAGGGATCACTCAGGCTATCTTGCGCATGGCTCAACGTCGCCAGCCCAAAGACTCCGGCTGCAGACAACACAAGTACAGAAAACCACTGTTTAAATCTCATAAAAACCCTATATTTAAGTTTATCGTCCTGATAGATCACCAGCAGAGACTCTTTTACGCAAGCACAGTTAAAAACGATGCAATATTCTGCGGTAAGTTTGCTGACAATATTGGCTGAGCACTATAACATCCTCGATCCTTTGAAGAAATAGAACCCGCCGCGGCCAACGCGGTAATTTGGAGAATTTATGAGCGCCATGCTACTACCGATTTTAGGCCTACTGGTCGGCGTTCTCGGACTCCTTTGGGGCGCTGATCGGTTTGTCGAAGGCAGTGCTGGCGCGGCGCGTAACTTTGGTATTTCACCTCTGATTATCGGTCTTACCGTGGTTTCCATTGGCACCTCGGCACCGGAAGTTCTGGTATCAATTAATGCTGCCCTAAGTGGTGCTGCAGAGCTGGCAGTGGGCAATGCGCTGGGTTCCAATATGGCCAATATCGGCCTGGTGCTCGGCGTCACCCTGCTGATTGCACCGACGCCGGTACAGAAACACCTGCTCAGTCAGGAGGGCTTAGTACTCTTGGTGATTACCGCCATCGCCGGATTCTGCCTCTATGACGGCTATTTAGGGCGTCTTGAATCGATAATCTTGGCCGGTCTGATTTTGCCATTGGTGTATATTGCCATCAAATATAAAAAGACCCACAGCAGCTCTGAAGAAATTGCCGCTGGCGAAGAGATTCCCGATATCACCATGGGCGCCGCCGCTCTGTGCTTTATTATCGGATTGGCCGTTCTTCTGGCCAGCGCCGAAGTGACGGTGTGGAGTGCCAAAACTATCGCCCAGTCAATGGGTATCAGTGAGCTGGTTATTGGACTCACTGTAGTTGCCATCGGCACCAGCCTGCCGGAGCTGGCGGCATCAGTAGTCAGCGCCATGCGCGGTCACCACGATATCGCCATAGGCAATGTGTTTGGCTCAAATCTGTTTAATTTAATGCTGGTGATGCCTGCCGCTGGCATTATCTCGCCAATGGCCATGCCCCCGGAAGTGTTTAACCGCGACTTTCTCAGCTTGGCAATCATGACTCTGATCCTGATCGCGATGGTTGCCTTTGCCCTCAATAGGGCTGCGCGGAATGGTGTACCAGCGCTACTCTCAAGACGGCTCGGTGCAATTCTTATTGCCGGCTATATCGGCTATTACGCCCTACTCTGGCCGGCCATTATTGGCGCCTAATAAGGCTGTAGTTCTCCGCTCGTTCATTTGCCTCTATAATGCCCAGCATCTTCACTTAAGCGACGTAACCTAAGCGACCCATCTATGACCGCGACAAACTTTATCACCTCGGCACAGCGCACAATCAAAATGGAAGCCGATGCGGTTGCCGAACTGCAACAGCGCCTCGACCACAGCTTTGTCACAGCCTGCGAGACTATGCTCGCCTGTGAGGGCCGTGTAATCGTCACTGGCATGGGTAAATCTGGCCATATTGGCAATAAAATTGCTGCGACACTGGCGAGTACAGGGACACCATCATTCTTTGTTCACCCCGGCGAAGCGAGTCACGGGGATCTCGGCATGATCACCAAAAATGATGTGGTGATTGCCATTTCAAATTCTGGCAACACTGCCGAAGTGGTTACCATTCTGCCGCTGATCAAACGCCTCGACATTCCCATGATCAGCATGACTGGCAATCCCGATTCGGTGTTATCTCAAGCCGCACTGGCCAATCTCGATGTCAGCGTGGCCAGCGAAGCCTGCCCACTGAATCTAGCTCCAACTACCAGCACCACTGTCACTCTAGCCATGGGTGATGCCTTAGCCATTGCACTGCTTGAGTCTCGCGGCTTTACCGCTGAAGACTTTGCCTTCTCCCACCCTGGCGGCGCTCTGGGTCGCAAGCTGCTGTTAAGGGCTGCAGATATTATGCATAAAGACAGTGAAGTGCCCCGAATTCTGACTACCCAACCACTGCATCAGGCACTGCTGGTAATGACCGAGAAAGGCTTTGGTATGACTACCGTGGTCACTGATGACAATAAATTACTCGGTGTTTTCACCGACGGTGATTTGCGCCGCATAGTCGATGCCAAAGTGGATATTAATAACGTCACTATGGCCGATGTGATGTCCCCCAACCCAAAGACTATAAACGGTGAAATTCTCGCCGCTCAGGCGCTCAAAATAATGGAAGACGATTCCATTACCGCACTGATTGTGGAAGATGAGAATCAATCACCCATCGGTGTTTTACATATGCACGATATCTTGCGCGCGGGAGTGGTGTGATGGAATCAGCATTAATCAACTCCACCGACAAGTCAGTAATCGAAGCCGCCAAGCAGATCAAATTGCTGTTAGTCGATGTGGACGGCGTGCTCACCGATGGACGCCTCTACTACGGCAATAATGGCGAAGAGTTAAAAGCCTTTGATATTCAAGATGGGCTGGGAATCAAATTGCTACAGCGCGGTGCAGTTCAGGTGGGCATTATTACCGGACGCGTCTCGGCATTGCTAAAGCGGCGCGCCGATGAACTGGGCATGGAGCCTGTGGTTCAGGGTCGCGAAGATAAACTCACCGCACTCAATGAGTTACTGCAAAATATGCCGATCGAGATGCATGAAATTGCCTTTATCGGTGACGACCTGCCGGATCTCGCAGTGATCAATCGAGTGGGTTTGGGCATCACCGTGGCCAATGGCAATGCTGCAGTGGCGGCCAAGGCAAAATGGCAAACCAGCCGCTGTGGTGGCAATGGCGCAGTTCGCGAAGCCGCCGAAATGATCCTCGCAGCACAGGGTAAACTCGACGATATTTTGGTGACTTATCAATGATTCGACAGGCGCTGCTGGCAGTGTTCCTAGCGTTTATGGTGGGTGGATTTGTACTTATCTGGGACTCACCTCCAGAGGCCTTTTTGCGTCAGACCAGCAGCCCAATGGATGAAAATCCCCAGGCTGACAGCTATATGACAGCGGTCACCAGTCAGCGTTTTTCAGCACTGGGCAACGAGCAATTCAAACTCAACTCACCGCGAATTGAATTCTTTCAGGGCGAGTCCGCAGTCAATATAGAAGAGCCGCGATTTATTGCACGAGGTGATGCTGCTCAACCGATCAGATTAACCGCGGACAGTGGGCAACTAGATAACGCTGATGGCAGACTCGACCTCGACAAAAATGTTCAAGCCGAGATGACCAGCGGTGAGGGTTTAGCAAAGTTGACCACCGAGCGCTTAAGCTATTTGATCGACAGCAGTATCGCCACCACCGAGCAGCCATTTAAACTGGTTACTGCACAGGGTAAAGCCACAGGCACAGGCATGAAAATTGATCTAGTCAATGAAACCTTCGCCATCCAATCCAAAGTTAGGGTAACCCATGATCCTCGCTAAGTTATTTTATCAGTCTCCCCGCTGTGAGTTCTCTCAGCTTTTTTGTCGATGGCTCAAAACCATTGCCCTAGCGGGCAGCATGCTGGCCATGCCTTGCCTGGCCCTGCCGGACGATCGTCAGCAGCCCATCTCCATTGAATCTGACTATGCCGAACGCAATGAAAAAACTGGCCGCACTGTCTATCGAGGCAATGTCGTGATCAGTCAGGGCACTGTGCTGATCGAAGCCGAGGAGATTACCCTGCACTTTGACAACAACAAGATAAGTCGCATTGAGTGCGAGGGCATGCCTGCCAGCTATCAGCAAAAACCGGCCCTCGATAGCGCCACCATGATTGCCCGCGCCAACCATATCGACTATCTGCCAGCCAGCAACCAGCTCGCTCTAAAGCAAAATGCCATGCTCTCCCGAGATGGCACGATTATTAAGGGTGACTCCATTGATTACGACATTGATAAGCAGACCTGGAAAGCCAAGGGTGACAATCAGGGCCAGCAAAAGCGTATTCAATTAGTGATTCCACCCTCTGCACTGCAGAGCAGCGACACCTCTTCACCGGAGACTAACCCCTAATGGCTACTTTACAAGCGCGCAATCTGGCCAAGGCCTATGGCAAACGTCCAGTGGTCAAAGATGTTTCTATCAGTGTTAAACAGGGTGAAATTGTCGGCCTCTTAGGTCCCAATGGCGCCGGTAAAACCACCTGTTTTTATATGATAATTGGTCTTGTGGCTCAGGATCGCGGCTCAATTACAATCGATGGCGATGATATTACCGCCCTGCCCATGCATGGCCGCGCTCGCCGCGGACTTGGCTACCTGCCCCAGGAGCCTTCGGTGTTTCGCAAGCTCAGCGTTCAAGACAATATTTTAGCCATTCTTGAGACCCGTAAAGAACTCAATCGCAAACAGCGCATTCAGCGCGCTGACGAACTGATGCGCGAGTTTCATGTGTCTCACTTGGCAAAGAATCAGGGCATGAGCCTCTCTGGCGGCGAGCGTCGACGGGTTGAAATTGCCCGGGCACTGGCGGCGAATCCACAGTTTATTTTGCTCGATGAACCCTTTGCTGGAGTCGATCCCATCTCGGTGACCGATATCAAAAAAATTATTCGCCATCTCCGCGACAGCGGCATCGGCGTTTTAATCACCGACCACAATGTCCGTGAAACTCTGGATATCTGTCAGCACGCCTATATTATTGGCGAGGGTCATGTGATCGCTGAGGGCACAACCAGCGATATCCTCAACGATGCTCAGGTACGCAAAACCTATCTCGGTGAAAACTTTACGCTTTAGACTTAGATGCTTTTGGATTAAGTGCTTTTGAATTAAGTGCTCTGGCACTAGCCACTTTAAGCTCAAACCGTTTTAACCGAGCAATCAAGCGTCAAATCAACCGATCAGGTAAATCGTCGATTGCCAGCAGCATAGAATTGGCACTAAACTTGCACATTCCTAGAGAAGAATAATTTCTAACTATGCGCCAAGGCCTACAGCTAAAGATCAGCCAACAACTGACGATGACCCCGCAGTTGCAACAGGCTATTCGTCTTTTGCAGTTATCAACTCTGGACTTGCGTCAGGAGATGATCGAGCAGCTTTACAGCAATCCGCTCCTAGAAATCGATGAAGATATTCCCGAGGCTGCCTCAGCTCAAGATAGCGAGCGACCCACCAGCGAAACCAACCAGGTGGCAGAGGCTGAGCGCAATAGCGAACAGAATCCCGAGTACGAGTGGAATGATGAGATCCCCAAGGACCTACCGGTAGATGCCAACTGGGACGATGTCTACAGTCCCCCAAGCGCAGCCGCGAGCAGTGGCGGCGAAGTCAATTTAGAGCAGGTCTATCAGATCACCGAATCCTTTCAGGGTCATCTCGAGTGGCAGCTTAACCTAACCCCCTTTTCCGATCGCGACAGAGAAATCGCCTCAGCGTTTATCGACTCTATCGACAGCTCCGGATTTATCGCCGCCGAACTCAGCGATATTACGGCGCATATTCAATATGATGATATCGAAGACCAACTCCATGAAGATGAACTGGTGGCGGTATTGCATCGCTTGCAGCAGTTTGATCCTCCCGGCGTCTTTGCCCGCAGCATCAGCGAGTGCCTGACAATCCAGCTCAACCAATTGGCTCCAGAGACTGATCACCTGCAGTCAGCCAAGCATCTGGTTAGTGATTTTTTGCAGGATATCGCCTCCATGGACAATGCCCGTCTAGCGAAAAAAACCGGGCTCGATAGGGATGAACTACAGGGCGCCCTGCAATTGGTACGCAGTTTAAATCCGCGCCCAGGCGAGGCACTGAGTAGCAATGACGTTGAATATATAGTCCCAGATGCCTACGTGGAAAAAATCAAAGGTCGCTGGCGAGTCAAACTCAATGACAGCAATATGCCGCGACTGCGTATCAATGACTCCTATTCATCTCTGATAAAGCGCTCCGACAGCAGCGATCAAAATCAATTTTTAAAAGACAATCTGGCCGAGGCACGCTGGTTTCTGCGCAGCATCGAAAGTCGCAATGAAACACTGATGCGAGTGGCGATGACCATCGTTGATCTACAGCGCGGCTTTCTCGATCATGGTCCGGTAGCCATGAAGCCTATGGTACTGTCGGACATTGCCACCAAGCTAGAGCTTCACGAATCGACCATTTCCCGAGTCACCACCAGCAAATATCTGGCAACCCCTCTGGGCATCTTCGAGCTAAAATATTTCTTTTCAAGTCATGTGAGCACCGCCGGCGGTGGGGAGTGTTCATCGACAGCGGTTTGCGCTATTCTTAAAGAAATGATTGGCGCTGAACAACCGGCCAAGCCTCTCAGCGATAGCAAGCTGACTTCTCTATTAGAACAGCAAGGCATCCAAGTCGCGCGCAGAACAGTGGCCAAGTACCGAGAGAGTCTGGGCATCCCATCCTCGAGTCAGCGCAAACGCTTTTAACCACGTGAAACAAAGGAGTACCGAATGCAATTAACGATTAGCGGACACCACTTGGAAATCACCGACGCAATAAGAGAGTACGTCAACAATAAGTTTGCCAAACTAGAACGACACTACGAACAGATCACCAGCACTTCGGTTATCCTTACCGTCGAAAAACTATCCCAGAACGCAGAAGCAACCGTGCATGTAAGCGGCGCAGAGTTATTTGCCAATTCTCAGCACAACGACCTCTACGCTGCGATTGACTCTCTAACTGACAAGCTCGATCGCCAGCTAATTAAATATAAAGAGAAGCACCGAGGCCGTTAAAATCCGCCAATGAAAATCAAGAATATACTTACTCAAGAGATGACCCAGTGTGGTATTCCCGGCGGCAGTAAAAAGCGCGTGCTGGAGAATATTTCCACCTTCGTCACCGAGCAGCTCGGTGGCGATGGCGACCAGGCCGACAGTTTATTCCTCAATCTGGTCGCCCGGGAGCGGCTCGGCAGCACCGGCATAGGCGAAGGCGTGGCGATCCCACACTGCCGTGTAGCTGGCTTCAATCGCATCTATGGCTGCCTGATCAAACTCGATAACGCCGTCGACTTCGGCGCTCTGGACGATCAGCCAGTAGATTTAATTTTTGCCCTGATTGTTCCAGAGGAGCAAAACGAAGAACATCTCGCTACTCTGGCGCGGATCGCGGCAATTATGCAGGATGACAGCTCCCGCACATCCCTGCGCCAATGCACTAGCAGCGAAGAACTCTATACCACAGCACTGCAACTCGAGCGCGCGGCCTAAGCATGCGCCTGGTTATTATCAGCGGCCACTCCGGCTCCGGCAAAACATCGGCTCTGAATATTCTCGAGGACGTGGGCTTTACCTGCATTGATAATCTACCGGCCAGTCTGCTCCAGCATTTAATTGGTCAGTTAAAAGACAACAGTAACCACGACGATTTAAATGTCGCCGTGGGCATCGATGCACGCAATTTGGTTGGCGATCTCAATCAGATACCAGAAATTCTTAAAGCCATTGAGCGAGACGGTGTCGATGTAAACGTTATTTTCCTCTACGCCCAGCGCTCAGATCTGCTGCGCCGCTACAGCGAAACTCGTCGCCGCCACCCTCTGAGTACCGACAGCATTGGCCTTAAAGAAGCCATTAAGCTGGAAAAGGAAATGCTCAGTCCGATCTCCGATATCGCCGATCGCTCAGTGGACACCTCGCGACTGACATTGCATCAGTTGCGCGATCTAATTAAGAAAACCATTGTCCCCAAACAGCCTCAGCACATGTCGATACTGTTTGAGTCATTCGGCTTTAAAAAGGGCGTGCCCACCGATGCAGACTATGTTTTCGATGTGCGCTGTCTACCCAATCCCTATTGGAAAACCGAACTCAAAAACCTCACAGGCAACGATCAAGAAGTGATTGAATTTCTCGAGAGTCAGGTTGAGATCGCCTCTATGTTGGCGGATATTATTGGTTTTCTAACCCGTTGGATTCCGCAATTTCAAGACAATAATCGCAGCTACTTAACCATCGCCATCGGCTGCACCGGCGGACAACACCGCTCGGTTTATTTGGCTAATCGGCTCTTCGAACATTTCTCTGGTGTGCATCCCTTTGTCCAGATATCGCACCAAGAGTTGTCATCTTAATTATCGGAGCACCGCCCCATTGATCCACAGTCAACTCGACATTATTAACAAGCTCGGTCTTCACGCCAGAGCCGCGACTAAACTGGCAAGCACCGCTGGGCGCTTCGGCTGCACGATTCGCACTGGCAAACAGGAGCCACTGGTGGACGCAAAAAGTGTTATGTCGCTGATGCTGCTGGCCGCCAGCAAAGGCAGCAGCCTGATCTTTGAATTTGATGGTGAAGATGAACAGGACGCCTTTGACGCCATTAGTGATTTGCTAGCCGACTATTTTGGCGAAGGGGAATAATCCGCCGCGAACCTGCTAACTCTTTGCTAGGGGTTATCAGTTAAAACTATCGATCTCGCGGTTAGCTGGTTAGAATACCAGCACTGAAGTGTCTCAGCCCAGCCAAGGGAGCGATCTATGAACAATAACGATAACAGCCTTTTGGCCAGGCTCGGCACCGCCATCGACTCCGGCACCCTCAATCAGGTGCGCCATATTCTCAACAATCTCTCGCCTCCGGATATTGCTCACCAGCTGGAGACCGCACCTCCTCGTCTGCGCAATATTCTCTGGGAACTGATTGATCCAGAGATCAGCGGTGAAGTACTGCAGGAACTCTCGGACGACATTCAGCTAGAATTTCTCAACCAGATGGACGGCGCAGAAGTCGCCTCGATCACCGAAGGCCTAGATGTGGATGATATCGTTGATATTCTGCAGCAACTGCCGGATCGAGTTATTCCCGAAGTGCTGCAAGCCATGTCAGTACAGGATAGACAGCGTGTAGAGTCAGTACTTACTTACAACGAAGACACAGCCGGTGGACTAATGGACACCGAGGTGATCACGGTGCGTCCGGATATCACTGTGGATGTGGTGCTGCGCTACCTGCGCCGCTTTGAGGAACTGCCGGATATCACCGACAACCTCTTTGTGGTCAGTCGCAACGACACCTTTTTGGGCACACTGCCCCTGAGTAAAATGCTCACCTCGAGTCCCACCACCTCTGTGCGGGAAGTAATGGACACTGAAGTGGAAGCGATTCATGTCAATCTCACCGACTCCGATGTAGCGCAACTGTTCCAACGTCAGGATCTGGTCTCGGCACCGGTAGTGGACGACCAACATCGTCTAGTTGGCCGAATTACCATTGATGATGTGGTCGATGTAATTGTCGAAGACGCGGATCACAGCCTCTTGGCAATGGCCGGTCTCAGTGACACTGAGGATACCTTCTCCTCCATCGGCCGCACCGCGCCGCGCCGCGCCCTGTGGTTGGGACTCAATCTGCTCACCGCAATTCTCGCGTCATCGGCGATCAGCCTGTTTGAAGCCACCCTCGAGAAAGTTGTAGCACTGGCAATCTTAATGCCGATTGTTGCCAGCATGGGCGGCGTTGCCGGCAGCCAAACCCTAACCGTGGTTATTCGCGGCATGGCGCTGGGGCAAATCGAACGAGACAACTTAAAATGGCTGCTAAGCAAAGAATTTGCCGTAGGAGCACTAAACGGCATGCTCTGGGCAGTAGTCATGGGCGCCATCGTGTCACTGTGGTTTGGGGACTGGACCATCGCGCTGGTGATCGCCGCTGCCATGGCAATTAACTTAATCGCCGCCGCGGTTGCAGGAACCCTGCTACCGGTGATGTTGCGCTCGCTAAAAATTGACCCAGCCCTAGCCGGCTCAGTTATTCTCACGACAGTCACCGATATAGTCGGTTTTGTCTCTTTTCTTGGACTTGCCACGGTGTTTTACAGCTAATGACTGATACAGAAATTACCCCTAACAGCGATAACGACAACAGCGAAGAACTGCTGGTTAGCAAATCTCAGCTTAAACGTGACAGTCATGCACTGCAGGATATGGGCCTTCAGCTGGTTGAAATGCCCCTTGGAAAACTCGCCAAATTCAACCTGCCAGACAATTTAAAAGACGCTATCACCGAAGCCCGGCGACTGAAAAATCGCGAGGGCAAGCGCCGGCAAATGCAATATATTGGCAAATTGATGCGCACCGCGGATATCAGTTTTATTCAAGAAACATTGGACCGTATGGATCATCAGTCCCAGACCTATCGACTGCATTTTATGCAGCTCGAGGCATTGCGGGACAGGTTAATCAGCCAAGGAAATCCGGTTATCGAAGAGTTGATGGAACAGTATCCCACCGCCGACCGGCAGCAACTGCGAAACCTGCAGCGCCAAGCCGCCCGGGAACTGGAGTTAAACAAAGCGCCCACAGCGAGCAAAAAAATATTCGCCTACCTGCGCCAACTCAGCGAATAAAGCCCTTGGCCAATAATGAGCCTTCAGCGAAACAAGAGCCTTCTGCGAGAAAAGAGCCCTAAACAGGGCAAAGGCCACTCATTACAATTTTCGATGCTCGGCAATGGGCATCTTGCCCCGCACCTCGACCAAGCGATTTAAATTAATCTCCGCAATTGCCACGCCCGGCTGGTCGTCGATCTGAGCCAAGACCGTGCCCCAAGGATCAATAATCGCACTGCCACCCCACAGACCGCGGCGCGGATTATTGCGATCAACCATATTCGCACCGATCACAAACATTTGATTCTCCACCGCTCGCGCTCGCAATAATAACTCCCAGTGATCGCGACCCGTGGCCGTAGTAAAGGCCGCAGGCACTGTCACTACTCGAGCATCCGCATCCGCCAACTGTCGATAAAGTTCGGCAAAGCGCAGGTCGTAACAGACCGTCATGCCCAGTCGACAGAGTCCAGTACTAGCTACCACCGCTTCAGTGCCACTGCGGTAGTCATCGGACTCTCGGTAACTTACCTGCTGCAGTGTCTCATCTGAGGATTTCGGCACATCCACATCAAACAAATGGATCTTGTCGTAATGCCGAACAACCTTGCCCTCAGGGTTAAATAACCAAGAGCGGGCAAAAGGTTTGGGGGAATCGTGATCACTGACTGGCACTGTGCCCCCCACCAGCCAGAGCTTATATCGCCGCGCCTGTTTAGCCAAAAACTCATAGACCGGCCCCTTGGCGCGCTCAGCGGCGGCTATATCGGTCAAATCACTGCATCCGAGATAGGCGAAATTTTCCGGTAGCACCACGAGTTGACTGCCATCCTCGGCAGCGCTTTTGATCAGAGCCTTTGCAGCAGCGAGGTTTTTTTCCATTGAATCTTGCGGCCACAGCTGAATAGCAGCGGCGATAAAACGTTTATTGCGGGCCATTTCCCTGTCCCTCTTCCCTGTCGGTTCCTTTGATTGGTTTTTTACCTAGCTCTTTATCCAGCTCTCTATCCAGCTCTGTATCAAGTTCTTGATCCGCTTTTGACGCCCTGTTGTTCTCGGCGCGCAAATCTGCGGCAAAGATACGATCCACCGAAACCTCAACATCATCCCAGGAGCCAGTCAGCTTATAGCTAATACTCGACAGACGATCGACCTGCTTTTCCACTAGCTTGCTGGTCACATAGACTCCAGCCGCGGCCGGTAGCCCGCCCAGCAGTGCCACAACCCAGGGCAGATTAGTTGCCACTGGCAAGGTCGCCACTAAGCGTGCATCTACTTCTTCGTTGAGCAGATCAAACTCCCCACCCATACTCATGCGTCCAGAGGGCATATCCATTCTTAGGGGCTGTTTAAAGCGCGCCACCCCCTGATCAAATTCCAGTGTACCATTGAGTTTGTTATAGCTGAGGTTTTGCCCGGTTACATCGGAGAAGTCCAGCTTGAGCCGGCGCAGCCAGTTAGCGAAGTTCACCAGGCTGACCATCTTTAATGCAGCACCTGCGCCACCGGTAGAGCGATAAAAACTGCCCTCCTCTAATTTAACCTGAAATTCACCGCTGAGATTATCTCGAGAGATTTTCCACGGCTGATCCTGCCAGGCAAGATCAAATACAAAACGCCCTGATTCACTGTCGACAATTTTGGGGACATTTAATCCGGCACTCAAAAATTCCTCAATATTGCCAATACCCACTGGCCCGATTAGGCGACTAGCATAATCGCTGCCATCGAAACCCCAGAAAAATTCCGTTGCCGGCTGGCCTTCAAAAAGGCCTGGCTGCAGCCCCAATAGATCCCCTCGGATCTCACCAAACGCGGCCCCGGAAACCTCCGGGCGCAACTTAAAGGCAATTGAACCTAGCTTATCGGAACCAACCTGCAGACGATCCACAGAAAAATCTAAGGCCATAAACTGTCGCGGATCAATCTTTGAGTCACTGACACTTCTTGATAGCAAGCCATCGGGAATACTCAGACGGCTGAGTTTAAGCACCGGAACCTGCTCTGTATCGACTGTCGACATCAGCAACTGGCCATCGGCTAAGTCGGTGACAAATTGGGTATCGACAATACCCTCCCGGAGGCTGGTGGTGGCCTGAATATCCTGTAACTGCAGGTTCAACAGATCCATGCTGTCGAGACGCAGATCGAATACCGGTATCCAATTGGCTTGGGGGCTGGACTCGGAACCCTGAAACAGACTAATCAGTGGCTGCCAGAGTTTAAAGTCAGTGGTGGGTAAATACCCAGAAACCATCAGAGTACCCGGCTGCGGCTCGGCTTTGGCGCGATCATAGCTAATATGGGCGCCACTCATACCGCTTTCGTTAAAGCGCAGGTCGAAGTTGAGGTCGGCGCTCTTATCCAACTCCAGGCTGTGCCTACCTGCAAGGCTGCCCTGCAGTGACTCAAGTTCAGGCGCAAACGAGAGCGTAATATTAAGTGTTTGAGATTTATCTTTCGCTTTCGCCAAGGGGGCGGGAAGATCTAGTTCAACGCCCTTTAGCTGACTGGTGATTTGCAAGGTGATAGGCGAGTCGTCAGCGCCCTGCTGATTTTCAGCGGCGGGAATGGTAATCAGGCTGTCAACGGCGACCAACCCCTTAATCACCTTCTGCCAAGGGAACGTCACTAGCTGATTTAAACTCTCGGGCAGCAGGTCACCGGTGACTGCTATCTTCTGATCGCCAGCCTCTTTGTAGAAATTCACATCCATTGGTCGCTGCCAAAAGTAAGCGCTTACATCGTCGCCGTAAAGCCCCTTATCTAAGGAGAAATTAAGTTGGCCATTAATCTCTGTAGCGCTTATCGGCCCGCCAGGAATGCTCAGGGAGCCACTGTCAATCAAGGAACTGACATTGTATTGAGGCGCGATACTTTCACTGCCCACTGACACCAGAGGAATAACAAGGTCCAGCTGACTGATCATCTCGCCATCGTAGTCCCAGCCAGTAAGGGCACCCAAGCGATCCCGCAGCGGAGACTCGGCGAGCACCGTCATCGCCGAACTCAGATCTCCCTCGACCTCGGCAGCCACTGTGATCACCGCAGTTTGATCGGCACCAATCTGGTCATAGACCACCTCTGCGCTGCTGATAGACGTGCCACCAACCGTTCCCGAATAGACCTGCACTTCGGTGTAAGCATCATCCACCAGAGCCAGGGCAGAAGAATTGCGAATACCTGTCCACTTGGGATCATAATCGATATCCGCAGCACTTATCTTAACCACCAGCTGAGTGCTCTGAGAGAGCTTATCCAAGCGCGGTGGGTGATTGCGAATCAGCAGCCCCAACTCATCCACATGTGCATCCAAAATGGATGTTTGCAGCCATGTGCGCAGTTTGTCAGGCATACGATAGGGCAGATATTTATTGCGCTTTTTGGCATCCAAATCACGGGCGCCAATCAGCAGACTGACCGCCGGTGGCAAACCCTTTGAGGGAATAAATTGCTCTGCGGAAAAGAGAATTGACGCAACACCTACATCTAGTTCTGCACGCATCACGTCACTGCGCATCGTTAGCTTCTCAATGTCCTTATCCCAAGAGAAGTTAATCGTTCCCTCAGCTTTTTCGATGCTCTGGTAATCTTTATATACTGTTGGAAACAGTGCCTCGAAACCATCAGTATCAGCCAGTGAAAGCATGCCATGACTGCCGTAGACCTCGAGATAGCCATCTAAGCCTCTGACTCCCGGCGCTTTTTTCCAAGCGGCAATATCCAGAGCCTGAAGGTTGGCGGACGCGTAATAACCGGCTTCATTGTGTCCCAGAGTCAGGGCATCAATAATTCCCCGCGGCTGCAAGCGATCGACAATATCCAGCACTTTTTGCTCGGCGATACGAGTGGCATCGAGAAGCTCTGAGAGCAGTGTTAAATCAAGATGGTTGACCGACAGATCAAAGTCATGCCACTGGGAGCCGAGACGTTGATTAAACACCAGGTTCAGTGGTTTGATCTCAGTATCCGACCAAGCCAAGTTAAAGCCTTGCAAGCGCAGACCCCAATCTGAACCAGGGGTAAACCAACCGGTAATCTCTGTTTTAATATCGGTTACTGGCGGCACATCTGCCAGCCAGTTCAGCGGTACTTCGCCAATGGCTAAGTTGCCCTCAAAATCCGCTGAGCCTCCAGGGTGGAGGGCAAACCAAATCTCACCCTGAGCATTGGCTTTAAAATCGGGCAGATTGGCAAACAGTTCGGGCAGCAGTGTGCGAATCAGATCCGCTACCGGTTCGGAGAGATTTAATTCGTCGAACCGAAAGTAACCATCCGCGGACAGGCTCTCGATATCGGTCAAATCCCCCTGCCCCTCAATCAGCAGATAAGCAGGACTCGCCTTTGTTTCAGTAATATTGCCAGAGCCAGAGGACGGGGAAGCGCCTTGAGAAGAGGAGGTATTTGAGGAAGGAAGTGAGTCCGTCAAGGCTTTTTCAGCGACCGGCTGCATCTCCTCCAACAGGCTGAGAGCCAACTCGGCGCGATGAAATTCATCAGCGTTTTCCATGGCCACATTATGCGCATTCAGCCCCATAGTCTTTCCCGAGTAAAACTCGAGGCGCGTCTGAACATCGTCGAAGCGGATCAATCGGCTATAGGTGAGCGGATCGACAATCAGACTCAGATCGGTGTCACCATTGCTGCTAAGACTTTTTAAACTCCAGCTTCCAAGCTGATCTTCCACTAGGGTAAGAGACAGACTGTCCACCGCCAGCTCGCGCCAGATCGGTGTCCACCGCAGAAGACTGTTAAACAGATCGAGATCCGCGCGAACCCCGGTTACTTCAAAGACCGGAGTATTATCTGAGGCAAAAATAGAGGCGTGATCAACCTCAATAATCGGCACTAGGCGCGGCCACTCACCTCTCAGCTCACCGAGATCCACCTGCAGGCCAATCTGTTCAGTGAGAAACTGTTCAATCGGCTCGCGCACCTGATCCACATAAGCGATGGTCTGACGGCCAATCACCACCAAGATAACCGTACCGATAATCAGCAGCGCAACGAATAGCCACAGCCATCGCATCGACGCCTTAAATGCTGTACCCATACTCGCCATAGTCACTGTTCTTTAAACTGGAATAATATCAAACTGCTCAAGCCCATAGAGACTCTCGACTCTAAACTGAATGGTACAGTTAATAAATAATTCTAAATCCGCCACCTGACTGGAGTCTTCATCAGTAAGCCGCTCAATCACTGGCGCCGATGCCAAGACCCGCAAGCTATCGCACTCATAAGCCCGAGCAGCACGGAGAATATCGCGCAATATTTCATAGCTTATGGACTCGGCGGACTTCACATAGCCGCGACCAAAACAGGTGGGGCACTCCTCGCAGAGTATCTGCCCGAGACTCTGACGGGTGCGCTTGCGTGTAGTCTGCACTAATCCGAGTTCGGTCACACCCGAAATTGTTGTTCTCACCGGATCTCTTGCCAAGGCTTTTTCCAGTGCCCGCAATACCTGACGGCGATGCTCAACACTGTGCATGTCAATAAAGTCGATAATAATAATGCCGCCGAGATTGCGGATCCGCATCTGTCTGGCAATCACCGCCGCCGCCTCAAGATTGGTCTTATAAATGGTCTCTTCAAGATTGCGGTGGCCGACAAAGGCGCCGGTATTCACATCAATAGTAGACATCGCTTCGGTCTGATCAAAAACGATATGACCACCGGACTTCAACATCACCTTGCGCTGCAGTGCCTTGGTGATTTCATCCTCAATGGCATACATATAGAACAGCGGCCGTTCGCCGGGATAGTGCTCCAGCAGTCGCACTATATCCGGATTGAACTTATTGCCGAACTGAGTCAGCTTTTCGAAGACCTCCCGGGAGTCAACGCGAATCTTCTCCACCTCGGTGCCGACCATATCCCTGAGCACTCGCTTGTATAGGGGCAGATCTTCATAGAGACAACAAGGGGCTTTGGCGCTCAGTTTACGCTCGACAATATCCTGCCATAGACGACGCAAAAATCGCACAGTGTTGCGCAGCTCTGTCTCTTCAGCACCATCCGCGGCAGTGCGCAGAATATAGCCTCCGGCGAGAGTATTTTTGCTGGGCTCTTTTTTAGGCTCTTTTTTAAGGCTTGCCTCTTCCGCGGTGACTTCATCGACAACAGTCCCGAGCAGCAGTTTTAAGCGCTCCCGCTCTTGTTCAGACTCAATACGCTGAGAGACACCCAGATGCTTACCTTCAACCATATAGACCAAATAGTGAGAGGCAAGAGAGAGCTGTGCAGACAGCCGCGCGCCTTTGCTGCCCACTGGATCTTTAATCACCTGCACCACGAGCTGCTGTCCGTCATGCAAGAGTTTGCGAATATCCGGTTCGCCGTTATCGCCGGCATTGATTTTAGATTTCCGCGGTAGCAGATCATCCATATGTAAGAAGGCCGTGCGCGCCTCGCCTATATCGATAAAGGCCGCCTGCATACCAGGCAGCACGCGAACCACCTTGCCCTTGTAGATATTCCCCACCAAGCCCTGCTTGTTATTGCGCTCGACAAAAATATCCTGAGGGACACCGTTCTCCACCAGAGCCACGCGAGTTTCCATCGGCGTAATATTGATTAACAGTTCCTGGCTCATTATTTTTCCATTCTATGCTGAGTCAAATCTCGATTGCGCATCTAGCGTGGAGACTCAGCAGTCCACAGGGGGATATCAAATTCACCAAGTATCTCGGCGGTCTCGCTCAGGGGCAGACCCACCACACCGCTGTAACTGCCTTCGATATGATCGACAAACACTGCACCCCGCCCCTGAATAGCATAACCCCCGGCCTTGCCCTCGGGTTCACCGGTCTGCCAATAGGTGAGACACTCGGATTGGCTAATTGTGCGAAATCGCACCAGAGTTTTTGTCAGGCGACTGGAAGAGCATGGACCCTGAGACACGGCCACAGCGGACATCACTGTATGAACCTTACCCGACAGCGCCATTAGCATAGCCGCCGCATGCGCCTGATCTTTGGGTTTGCCAAAAATCTGTTGATCGCAGACTACAATGGTGTCGGCACCAAGACTGGGTAGTTTATCCTCTCCACCCTTACCCTCTCCACCCTTACCCTCTGCACTCTTGAGCGTTCTGGTCTGGCGACTATATCCAGCGCGGGATTTTTCCAGCGCCAGCCTTGAGACATAATCACTGGGCGACTCATTCTCCAGCCTGCTCTCATCGATATCGGTGGCCAAAATAGTAAAGCGCACGCCAATCTGCTCAAGCAGTTCACTGCGCCGTGGCGATGCCGAGGCGAGAATAAGGTCAGCGGCGTTAGACTCAGACAAGGTTCAGCCTCGCTTAGGTTGCAAGCGAGCAACCAACCGATCAATAAAGGGCCAGACCAACATCGACAAGAGAATTTTCAGCGGCAAGTGTTCAATCCCCGAAGGACGGTCGTAAAAGATAAATACACTCGCCTCGAGCACCGCCACCGAGCTGATAATCAGCGCCACTAGCAACGTGCGCTGGAGCATCGACAGATACTGCGACCAGCGGCTGAGCAGGACGATGGCACCGGCGCACAGAGCAAAGGCAATCACCGAATGTCCCAGAGTCATGCGCAGCACGATATCCGCGAGCAAGCCCACCGAGGCAGCAAAAAGAATACCCAGATCATTGGGCCAGTGAATGACCCAAGCCATAACCACTAGCAATAGAAAATTAGGTTTCCAGACAATCCAATCGCCACTCAAGGGCATCAAACTCAAGATAACAGCAAGTACCAGAGTCAGGCCGATAGCAACGCCGCGGTTGTCAGACTCCATTATTTGGCCGCGTCCGCAGCACTGTCGCGGGAGGTGTAGAGCAGCAACAGATGGCGACTGCGATCGATCTCAGCAGAGGGATCAATATCAATCTTAAGGAAGTTGTCCCCTGGCTCACTGGCAATACTGAGCACCGTACCAACTGGGTAGCCCGCCGGGTAGAGTTCTCCGAGACCCGAGCTAACCAACTTATCGCCCTCGCGGATATCAGCAGTCGGCGAGACAAATTTAAGATTCATACGGTTGTAGTCGGCGCTGCCCTCAGCGATCGAGCGCAGACCATTGCGCAGCACCTGTACCGGCAATGCATGGCTGCTGTCAGTAATCAGCAAGGCAGTACTGTGGCGTTTGTGCACCTCAATAATCTGCCCCATTAAACCCTCAGCATCGAGTAGTGGCTGTCCAACAAAAACACCGTCATCGGTGCCGCGGTCAATAGTCAGAGTATGACGCAGGGGATTGGCAGACACACCGATCACCTCGGTGACCAAAACACTGTCCTGAAGTAGTTCAGTGGCATTCAGCAAACGTCGCAGACGCAGATTCTCGGCGGCCAGATCAGACATGCGCTGCAACTGACCATGATAGATAAGACTCTCTTTGGAGAGGCGCAGATTGTCGCTCTCAATCTCTGAACGGGGAGTTGCACTGTTGGCGCTCCACTCCTGAACACGCAGTGGAATATTGGCAATCCAATAGAGTGGCCGAGCAAGGCTATCCGCCGCGCTATAAACCGGCTTCAGCCAGAGCGTAAAATTGTCCACTAACATGAGGGTGACAGCGAGCAGAATAACCGCGAGAAGTTTTCTCAGAAGAGAAGATGATCGGCTAAAAACGTTTCTCATAAACCCTCTCCTGAATATTCCTAAGCAACTGAAAAAACAGGTAACCAAGCAAACAGTTAGTTGAAACTCAATCGGCAGCTGAGCAGCTACCGGCAGCTCACAAGCTTAGAAAGTTAACGAATTAATCTTGTTGTTGTCCATCATCTCAAGTGCCACGCCACCACCGCGAGCAACACAGGTGAGCGGGTCCTCAGCCAGAATAACCGGCAAGCCGGTCTCAGCCGTCAGCAAGCGATCGAGATCGCGCAGCATTGAACCACCACCAGTCAAGACAATACCGGTCTCAGCAATATCAGACGCCAGCTCTGGGGGCGACTGCTCAAGCACGCGCTTAACGGCCTGTACGATACCCGCCAGAGGCTCCTGAAGAGACTCGAGAATCTCATCGCTGTTAAGAGTAAAGCTCTTGGGAACACCTTCGGCGAGATTGCGACCGCGCACATCGATCTCACGAACTTCTTTGCTCAGATAGGCGCCGCCGATTTCCATCTTGATACGCTCAGCGGTGCTGTCACCAATCACGCTGCCATATTTGCGCCGCACAAAGTTAACGATAGACTCATCAAAGCGATCGCCACCAATGCGCACAGAATCAGAAAACACCACGCCGTTTAAAGACAGAATAGCAATCTCAGTGGTACCACCACCGATATCCACAACCATCGAACCGACCGCTTCCTCAACTGGCATACCGGCACCAATCGCCGCAGCCATTGGCTCTTCAATCAAATAGACTTCGCGAGCACCGGCGCTGTATGCCGATTCTTTAATCGCGCGCTTCTCTACTTCCGTGGCCATGCAAGGCACACAGATCAAAACGCGAGGACTGGGGGGAACAAAGCTGGAGGCATGAACCTTTTTGATAAAGTGCTGAAGCATTTTTTCAGTGACCTGAAAATCGGCAATCACACCGTCTTTCAGGGGGCGAATAGCGGTGATATTCCCCGGTGTACGACCTAGCATTCGCTTGGCATCGACACCCACGGCTTCAATGATTTTTTGCCCTTGATGCTGGCGGATAGCAACAACCGAGGGTTCATTGAGAACAATCCCCTCCTCGCGCACATAAATAAGTGTGTTTGCTGTGCCAAGGTCGATTGACAGATCACTGGAGAAGAAGCCACGGAGTTTCTTAAACATCGAGTTATATTTCCCTTAATTTCGGCTGCTTGGACTAAACCCCGGAGCCAACAGCAAACCGCTGCAAAATAATGGCCTAAATTTACCAGTGGCTGGGTAGTAGAGCAAGCGCTCACTGGCTCATTTGCAGTATTTTTGTGGCATTCGGGCCGATCTAGCCTAATGTTCGCCTGATTCATAAAAAACTCGCCCAAAAGCCAGCCAAATAGGCCTTTAATCAATCCCGCCCCCTTAACCTAACAAGACCATTTATGGTACCTTACGCCCCCTCGAACAGGCGCGTCTGACCTCCTCCAAGCCGCCACTGACAGACGGATTATTTAAATGAGTATCGAACGACAAGAAATCGAAAAGCTGGCTACGCTGTCACGCATCGCCATCGGCGAAGACACCATCACTGAAGTGTCCCAGCGCCTGAGTAGCGTCCTCGAACTGGTCGATCAGCTACAAGCTGTAAACACCGAGGGTGTCGCGGCCATGTCTCACCCCATGAAAGCCACGCAGCGGCTGCGTGAGGATGAAGTTAAAGAAATCAATCAGCGCGAAGCATTCCAGGCAATCGCACCAGATACCGAAGACGGGCTCTTTCTCGTACCCAAAGTCATAGAATAAACAGGTCCCTCATGCATAACCTCACTATCGCCGAGCTTGTCACAGGACTGCAGAGCAAAGAATTTTCCAGTGTCGAACTGACAAAGCACTTTTTGGCGCGTATTGCCCAGTTGGATGGCAATTACAATTGTCTGATCACGGTTACCGCGGATCAGGCTTTAAAAGCGGCGGCGGCAGCGGACCAGAGATTGGCCGCAGGCAATGCGCCAGCCCTCTGCGGCGTGCCCATATTGCATAAAGATATTTTTTGCACCACTGGCGTACGCACCAGCTGTGGCTCGAAGATGCTGGATAATTTTATCCCCCCCTACAATGCCACCGTGGTCGAGAATTTCGAACAGGCAGGCGCCGTAGTACTAGGCAAAACCAATATGGATGAGTTCGCTATGGGCTCCTCCAATGAAACCAGTTTTTATGGGCCAGTGAAAAACCCCTGGGCCAGCGACTCGGTTCCCGGCGGTTCTTCCGGTGGCTCTGCCGCAGCTGTGGCTGCGCGCTTGGCACCAGGTGCAACTGCCACCGATACCGGCGGCTCGATTCGTCAGCCCGCAGCACTCTGTGGCATTACCGGCTTAAAGCCTACCTATGGCCGGGTCTCGCGCTGGGGCATGATCGCCTTTGCTTCGAGTCTAGATCAGGGCGGCCCTATGGCTCGCACCGCCGAAGACTGCGCTATATTGCTAAACTGTATGGCCAGTTATGACGACAAAGACTCCACCTGTATTGATCGCCAAGTACCGGATTACAGCGCCACACTGGGCGACAGCATCAAGGGTTTGAAAATTGGTGTCCCCAGCGAGTATTTCTCTGAGGGACTCGATGCCGACACGGGAAAAGCGGTTCGCGCCGCCCTGGCAGAATTTGAGGCTCAGGGTGCAGAGTTAGTTGAAATCAGCCTGCCCAATACGGGCCTATCGGTTCCGGCCTATTACGTGATTGCCCCCGCTGAAGCCTCAGCCAACCTCTCCCGCTTTGACGGTGTTCGATACGGCTACCGCTGTGAAGACCCCAAAGATCTCCAAGATCTCTACACCCGCACCCGAGCAGAAGGTTTTGGTGCAGAGGTTCAGCGCCGCATCCTGATTGGTACCTACTGCCTATCAGCGGGTTATTACGATGCCTATTACGGCAAAGCCCAGCAGGTGCGCCAGTTGATTCAACAGGACTTTGAAAAAGCCTTTGAAAAGGTTGATGTGATTATGGGCCCCACCACCCCATCACCGGCCTTTAAGTTTGGTTCTAAGGGCGATGATCCCGTGGCTATGTACCTAGAAGATATTTACACCATCGCCACCAATCTGGCGGGACTGCCCGGCATGTCAGTGCCCTGCGGCCTGGTCGAGGACAAGCCCGTTGGACTGCAAATTATCGGCAACTACTTCGATGAAGCGCGAATGTTAAATATTGCCCACCAATATCAGCAGACTACGGATTGGCACAGCGCTGCACCAGAGGGGATTGCCTAATGAGCTATTCAGGTTGGGAAACCGTTATCGGCCTCGAGGTGCATGTGCAACTGGCCACCAAAACCAAAATTTTCTCCGGCGCCAGCACCGACTTTGGTGCCGAGGCCAATACCCAGGCCTGTGCCGTTGATCTGGCCATGCCCGGCACCTTGCCGGTGCTCAACAAGCAGGCTGTGCATTACGCAGTGATGTTTGGTCTCGCGATTGACGCGGAGATTGGTCAGGAGTCCGCCTTTGAACGGAAAAACTATTTCTATCCCGACTCCCCTAAAGGCTACCAGACTACTCAGCTGGAAAAGCCCATAGTGGGGCGTGGCAATGTTGAAATTAAGCTCGCCGATGGCCGCACAAAAAATGTCCGTATTCATCATGCTCACCTCGAAGAAGATGCCGGCAAGTCACTCCACGAAGGCAGCTTCCGCCACGGCGTCTCCGGCATCGATTTAAATCGCGCTGGTACGCCACTGATCGAGATTGTCTCGGAACCGGATATGAGCAATGCCGAGGAAGCCATCGCCTTTGCGAAAAAGCTCCACAGCATTGTTA
>Ga0208971_1000310_pt1 | contig 36624 bp, 33 predicted proteins | sample AOAMet1_18_M0_10_2_FD_188229 | JGI IMG/M metagenome (GOLD analysis project Ga0208971, IMG submission 188229) | Ammonia-oxidizing marine microbial communities from Monterey Bay, California, USA - CAN11_18_M0_10 (SPAdes) | ecosystem: Environmental > Aquatic > Marine > Intertidal zone | place...
CGTCATAAGACATGCCTTGGTTTGGATCGAACCAATCACCAAAGTAAGAAACTCGAGCAAGAGCACGCCAGCCGTCCATCATGTGGTTAGCAGAAACGTTGTAACGAGTATCAGGTGACACTTCTTCGATTGAACGCTCACGGTCGTCATCAATATATTCACCGCGCGAAGTCACTTCTGTTTCAGTGTGGTTCAAGGCTAAATTCCAAGCAGTAGTACCGCCTAACCAATCAGTGCTAGTAGACACTACCAGATCAAAACCGCTAGTTTCTGTCTCAAAGTCATTGGTGAAGAAACGGAACTTAGCAATATCATCAGCACCAGAAACACCAGCTGCCGACAGAGAAGCAATATCAGCTGCAGTCAGACTGAAGTCTTTAGACAGAGTCAAACGATCAGTTACTTCAATGTTGAAGTAATCAAACGTGATATCAATCTCACCAACGCTACCAAAGAAACCAACTGTGAAGTTCTCAGACTCTTCTGGCTGCAACGCTGTAGCACCGGCAAATGCGGCAACAGGGTTGGTTGCTGGGATAACACCTTTGTTCACAAGCTGGTTGGTAGCAGTGTCGATTAGTGTTGAGATATTAGACGCATTAAGTTGGCCGGCAGTAGGCGCTTTAAAGCCTGTGCTCAATGTAGCACGGATACCGAAGTTATCGTCCAACTTGTAGTTAGCACCCAACTTGTAGTTAGTCGTGCTACCAAAGCCATCAAAGTCTTCGAAACGCACTGCAGCAGCTAACAGCAGGTCTTCACTTGCATCCCATTCTGCATCTATGTAGACAGCATCGTTTGAACGATCAAAGTCACCAGAGATATCAGGAGAGAATCCTGGGAAGCCATTAGTTGAAGTACTGAAGCCCTGATCACCTAAACCACCGTCGATGTATGACTCTTCTTGACCGGCGCCAATAGTGAATTCTTCAGTACGGTGCTCGGCACCAAACGCAACATTGACAGTTTCACTTAAAGCGTAAGTAAAGTCAGCATTAAAGTTCACATCGGTTTGACGGTACAAACCTGGATCAAAGTTGCGCGGAGTGTCGGCACCCAAGCTGGCATTAACAGTATTGTTAATATAGAAGTCGCCTTCGTTCTCGCCGCGGTATGCACTGACATCCCAGGTTAAACCATTCTCCAACTCGCCTCTCAAACCCATCATGAAGGTGGTGTCTGATACTGTGCCACCGAAGCGTGGCGTAAAGCCGCCAGGAATGGTTTCATTGAAGTTAAAGCAGTTATCATCAGCTTTTAAACCAGCAATTGCACCAGCGAGAGCAGAACTTGTCGGATCGTCAGAGGGAACTTCATAGGCACTACAATCTGCGCCATTTGATGAGCCTACTAACAGCTGGTTGAAATCATCATCTTCATCATCTGGTGTACCGTTGTCGTTAGTGCTGGCATAAACACCACCGCGGTTTGTCGGGTTACGGAAGTAGAAACCACCGTCGACATCTTTGCTGGCATAGTTAGCATAACCGTACAGTTCAACACTATCAGTCAGCTGAGCACCGAAGTTAACGAATAATTTAAGGTCGTCATCAACGTAAGGACGGCCCCACTTCTGCGCTGGATCTTCAACTGGGAAGCCTGCAGCGATTAGGCCAGCAGCATCATCGCGCTGAACTGAACGGACAGTCTCATCAGATGAACCATACTCCAAAGTCACGTTGGCAAAACCATTGGCGCCAAGTTCCATACCCATGTTGCCCGCGAAGTAAGCCATGTCGCCATCGCCTTCAGCGTATTGACCCATACGGATCTGAGCAGAACCACCTTCACTAGCATCTTTCAGCTTGAAGTTGATTACGCCAGCCAGAGCATCGGAACCATACTGAGCCGCTGCACCATCACGCAGTACTTCAACGCTCTTTAGAGCCATACCAGGAATAGTTGAAACATCAGCACCGTGAGAACCGTCTGAGATACCACCAGCAGACCAAACGATAACGCTGGCTCTGTGACGACGCTTGTTGTTAACCAGAATTAGAGAGTGATCTGGCGCCATGCCGCGAAGCTGGAATGGACGTACCAGAGTTGCTGCATCACTGATCGGCTGATCGTTAACTGAGAAAGAAGGTACAGAGTTACGCAGCAAATTAGCTACGTCCATGTCACCCTGGTTAGTCAGTTCAGCGCTGGTGATTACATCAACAGCCGCTACTGTGTCAGTAGCTGATCGTGCTTTGGCACGAGTACCAGTAGTTACGATCTCTTCAACCATAGCGCCTTCTGCGAAAGCTACTGTTGGCAGCATAGTACCGCCAGCAATAATAGCCGCTGCTAGTGAAGTTAATTTCAAAATGGATGTATTTTTCATAAATCTCCCCCGAGATATTTGAAGTTTGAAGTGTTTTTTTTAGTTTTTACACTAAGTTTGTAACTTAGCGTCTGTCACCCTAACATAGTTGTTAGACCGTAACGTATAACTTTATACGTTTAGACCATTTACGTTAATCCCGTCCCAATTGGATCAGCTATCTGGCCACTGCCAGTTTGCCTGACAGGCGCCAAGGTGTTAGCGACTCAACCCATATTGAGGCGCGCAGCTCGAAGCTTTTCGGCACTCGGGATTGATAAGGCTTACAATCTACTTTTACATTCGCTGAGGAGTGAGATCGGGATGTGCGATTTAAAGACCCATCAGGGCGCCTGCCACTGCGGCGCGGTCAAATTTGAAATTGACGCCCCCAGCCAGCTGCATGCCCATGCCTGCAATTGCTCAATCTGCTATATGAGCGGCGGTGACCAGATGATTGTGCCGGCCTCCAGGTTTCGGTTGCTAAGCGGTGAGAGTGCGATCAGCACTTATACCTTTAATACCGGCGCTGCCCAGCACACGTTCTGCAAACACTGCGGTATAAAGGCCTTTTATACGCCACGCTCTAACCCAGATGGATTTAGCGTCAATCTGCGCTGCCTTGATCGCAGCGCTGTTGACTCTATTGCGGTGGATATCTTTGATGGCCAAAACTGGGAAAGGAATGCGGCATCCTTGGCCCATCTGTCCCGTGATGACTAATTCTCGAGTTAATTAATGTAGTATGCTGCTCTCGATGACGAACCCCAAGGTGAGTTCTGCCACCCCCTCAATAAAAATAATGATTAATAGGGCAACGCTGTGAATAGACAACAGGGCCAGTTTTATCTGTTTCGCCAACGGCGCTTCCTGCCGTTTTTTGTTACTCAGTTTCTCGGGGCACTCAACGACAATCTGTTTAAAAATGCCCTGTTGGTGATTATTGTTAGCAGCGGCCTATCGGCATCTGAAAGCAATACCAACTTCCTCACCAATCTGGCTGCTGGCCTTTTTATCCTGCCGTTCTTTCTGTTCTCTACCACTGCCGGCCAGTTAGCGGACAAATACGATAAGGCCTGGTTGATCCGGCGGATCAAGTTTGCCGAGATTATTATCATGCTTACGGGCAGCTATGCCCTGTACAGCAGCGATATCACTCTAATGCTCGGGGTGTTATTTATGCTGGGTGTGCAATCGGCATTTTTCGGGCCCATTAAGTACTCGATTATTCCCCAACATCTCGCCACTGAAGAACTAATGGCGGGCAATGCCCAAGTGGGTATGGGTACCTTTACCTCAATTTTGATCGGTACCTTAATGGGGGCCTGGCTGGTGAGCTACGAGGGTGGCGCACTGTTGGTTGGTGCTGCTGCAGTTATATTGGCGGTGATCGGCTGGCGTGCCAGCTGTGCGATCCCGGACGCGCCGGCAGAGGGTGGCGATATTTCCATAAGTCTCAATCCTATTGCTGACGCGGCGCGCAATATCCGCCTGGCACGGAAAAATATGACTGTGTTCTACTGCATTATGGGCATCTCTTGGTTTTGGTTATTTGGCGGCAGCTTTTTAACTCAGGTGCCCAATTTTGCGGTATCCATACTTCAGGGCCATGCCACTTTGATCTCGGTGCTATTGGGTGCCTTTATTGTTGGTGTGGCGATTGGCTCCCTGCTCTGCGCCAAAATATCTGGCCGTCAGGTGGAGCCCGGATTGATTCCCTTCGGCGCGATTGGACTAACCCTGTTTAGTGCCGATCTGTTCTTTGCCTCGACCAGTTATCAGCTGGCTAACGCGACAGTAAGCGCAGTAATGCCACTGCAGTTCTTAAGTCTCAGTGGCGGTGTCAGAATATTTGTCGATCTAGCCGCCATCGGCATGTTTGGCGGCATGTTTATCGTGCCCTTATACGCTATGGTGCAGTCGCGCACCGAGAGCCATAAGCGGGCGCGGGTGATTGCCGCGAACAATGTGTTTAATGCCATATTTATGGTTTCAGGAGCATTGATCGGCATTGTCTGTCTGAGTATTGTGCAGATGAGTATTCCCCAGTTTTTTGCTCTTATGTCGGCCGCCAATTTGCTATTTTTAATGCTATTGATCTGGCGAGTGCCAGAATTCAAGCTTCGCTTTTTAGCCTGGATAACGAATAATCGATAACAAAGCCCCCCGCAGGCTGCGGTGGGAACATCAAACCAAGGTAGGAACTCAACAATGCAACTCTCGTCAAAAATCCTTCTCGGTATGGCCCTCGGCATTGCCGTTGGTCTGATACTCAATATGGTCAGCGATGGCAGCGGCCCCGGACCGCTCACCGCCTGGGTGGTGGAGTATGTTTTTGATGTGGTGGGGCGTATTTTTATTGCCTCACTGAAGCTTTTAGTTGTGCCACTGGTGTTCGTCTCTCTAGTCTGTGGTTCCGCGGCTATGGGAGAAAATGTGAAGATGGGCCGCATCGCCTTTAAAACCCTAGCCCTCTATCTGTTTACCACTGCCGTCGCAATTACCATTGCCCTGTCGCTGGCAAACATTATTAACCCGGGCATGGGTATAGATACTACCGCGACCGCAAGCTATGTGGCAGCGACTCCACCGGCCTTTAAAGATGTGCTGATCGGCATCTTCCCCACTAACCCGATTCAGGCCATGTCTGATGGCAATATGCTACAGATTATTGTCTTTGCTATTTTGGTCGGTGTGGCGATTACTCAGGCAGGGGCTGCCGGAAAGTCCACTCTGGCGGGCTTCCAAACTTTTAATGAAGTGATTATGCGTATGGTCACTATCCTTATGCATCTGGCGCCCTTCGGTGTGTTCTGCCTGCTGGCAAAGCTTTTTACCCAAGAGGGCTTCACGGCGATCTTCAATCTGGCGCTGTACTTTATGACCGTGACGCTAGTACTGCTTATCCATGCAGGTGCCGTCTACACCAGTATTTTCCGATTCTTTACCGGCTTAAATCCCCTGACTTTAATTAAGAATATGCGCCCGGCCATGCTATTTGCCTTTAGTACCTCATCGAGCAATGCAACCATGCCGATCACCATGAATGTGGTGGAGAAGCGGGTTGGTGTGGACAACTCCATTGCCTCATTTACTGTGCCTCTGGGCGCCACCATTAATATGGATGGCACCGCAATTATGCAAGGTGTGGCCACCGTGTTTATCGCCCAGGCCTATGGTCTCGATCTCGGTATAAGTGAGTATCTTGCGGTAATTGCGACGGCTACTCTGGCCTCGATTGGCACTGCCGGTGTCCCCGGAGTGGGTCTTATAATGCTGTCGATGGTGCTGCAGCAGGTGGGCTTACCGGTGGAAGGTATTGGCTTGATTATCGGCGTTGACCGCTTGCTGGATATGATGCGAACGGTGGTCAATGTTACCGGTGATGGCATGGTGACCACGGTAGTGGCCAAGAGCGAGGGCCTGCTCGATGAAGCCGTCTTTAACGAAGTATCGGATCGCGATGAGTACAGCAGCCCGCAGCAGAGCCGTTAGCATCCGGCGATTGCTTGGGCGCGTATAAATTGGCACGCTTCTGTATAACTCAGCGTCAACTAATGGGCCTGAAGCCCGTTGTCAGGTGCTTGATTAAAACAGTACCAAGACTAATTATCCAAAAGGTTTGTAAATGCCATTGTTTAACCGCCAGGGAAAGATAACCATCGCCGTGCTTGTGATGGGCATTCTATTTATTGTCGGTGTGGCAACCCTGAAACCCCAGCCCGAAAGGGTCAAACGCCTGCCACCGCCGCGGTTGGTGGTTGAGGTCATTGATGCCACTCCGCAAACATTGCGCCCAGGTATTGCCTCTCAGGGCACGGTAGCACCGCGGCGAGAAATCAGCCTAGTGTCTCAGGTCTCAGGCAAAGTGGTCGCCGTTGCAGAGGCCTATGCCGATGGCAGCTTTTTTCGTCAGGGAGATCAACTGATTCAGCTGGAAGACAGCGACTATCAGTTTGCCGTGATCCGCGCCCAAGCTCAGGTCGCCAGAGCCGAAGAGCTGGTGGCAATGGAGCAGGGTCGCTCCCGTCAGGCCAAGCGAGAGTGGCGCGACCTCGGGGATAATAGTGCCAACGCGCTGTTTTTGCGCGCGCCGCAACTGGCCTCTGCCAAAGCTTCCCTCGAGTCAGCCCGTGCCGATTTGGCTAAGGCCAAACTGGATCTTCGTAGAACCGCTATAACCACGCCATTTCAGGGGCGTATCCGACAGACTCTTGTCAATCTGGGTCAGTACATTACTCCAGGCACGCCGATCGCCAAGATCTACAGCACCGACGTAGTCGAAGTGCGTCTGCCCCTGACAGATCGCCAGGCGGCGTTGATTGATCTGCCAGTAAATTTTGAAGACGCGCAAACTGCCAGCTATCCAGAGGTGGTACTGCAGCGCAGCGTTGGCGACAAGACCTATAAGTGGCAAGGTAAGATTGTTCGCACCGAGGCCTCCATCGATATTCAGAGTCGCATGACCTATGCCGTGGCCGAGGTGCAAAACCCCTTTAAAACCGATCCCAACAGCGATCGACCGCCCCTCAGTATTGGACTCTTTGTGGAGGCCGAGATTGCCGGTCGACAGATGGACAATGCCATAGAGCTGCCAAAGCGCATCATCTATCGCGGCAATGAGGTGCTGGTGTTAAATGACAATAATGAAGTGAGCTTTGTCAGACTCACAATAGTGCAGTCGGATACTAACTCGGTGGTAACCAACAGCTTTGCTCCGGGTACTCGCATTGTCGGCACCCGCATTGCCCTGCCGGTGCCGGGTATGCGAGTTGATGTTTCAGCCGCCAGCGCAACCGCAACTAGGCCTGTAGTCAAAAACCCTACAACAAACAGCGCTGACCTACTATGAATGCCTCCATCGCCTGGTTTGTGCGCAACCCGATCGCGGCAAATCTGCTGATGCTGCTGATTTTGGCCTCTGGCATTATTGGCGCCATGGGCATGGGTAAAGAGGTCTTTCCCTCCACAACGATTAATCTAATCAATATCTCCATGCCCTACCCCGGTGCCGGGCCACGGGAAGTAGAAGAACAGATTGTGGTGCGTATCGAAGAGGCGATCTACAACCTCGAAGGTATCAAGCATATTCGCAGTCAGGCTCGTCAGAGCAGCGGCAAGGTCACCGTGGAAATCGCCGACGGTTACCATATGCCCGATATGATCAATGATATCAAAGCCCGGGTGGATGCCATTATCACATTCCCCAGCGATGCCGAACGCGCCATTATTAGCGAACAAAAGATACGTGAAGAGGTCATTCGTGTGGCCCTGTTTGGTGATGCCGGGGAAGCCGTGCTGCGGGAATATGGTCAACGCATCCGCAATGATTTGGCGGCCCTGCCAGATGTGGATTTTGTCGAACTCTGGGGCGTACGCCAACCACAGATTGACATTGAGTTGTCTGAAATGGATATGCGTCGCTATGGCATTTCCTTCAATGATGTGGTCGCGGCAGTTCGCCAGTCATCACTTAATCTACCAGCTGGTACGATTCGTGCCGACAGCGGCGACATTCAAATTCAAACCCGCGGTCAGGCCTATTACGAAGAAGACTTCAATCAGATCGTTGTCTCCAGCCGCGCCGATGGCACTGAGATTAAGATTGAAGATGTGGCCACCGTTATCGATGGCTTCGAAGAGCGCAATCTGCGCACCCGCTTCAATGGTGCCAATGCGATTTTCCTCGGTATCACGGTGGGCAAAGATCCCGATGTAGTGGCCACCACCCAAGCGGTGAAAGACTATGTTAATGCCGGTTCAACCTTTCTGCCGCCGGGCCTACAGTTACAGACCTGGAAAGATTTTTCGAATATGTTCTCTGGGCGACTGGCGCTGCTGTCGAAGAATGCCTTCGGCGGATTGATTCTGGTATTTGTGGTGCTGATGCTCTTTCTGCGCCCGCAGCTGGCCTTTTGGGTGGCCTTAGGTATCGCCATCGCCTATATGGGCGCCCTGTGGATCCTTCCCAGTATGGGCCTGACATTGAATATGATGTCGATGTTTGCATTTCTGCTGATTCTCGGAATTATTGTCGACGATGCGATTATTGTCGGCGAGAGTATCTATCGCCATCAACAGCTCGGTTATGACGGCGACAGCGCCGCGCGACTGGGTGCTCAGGCGGTCTCCAAGCCGGTACTGCTGGCCGTGGTCAGCACCATGATTGTGTTTTTGCCGATGTTATTTTTGCCTGGCATGTGGCCTAAATTTCTCTGGGCCATTCCAGCGGTCACATTAGTCGCCCTGTCTTTTTCCCTGGTGGAGTCATTCTGGATTCTGCCTTCGCACCTGGCCAAGATGCAGCCTGAAAAACCGGCCACCACCAAGACCGGTATAGCCATTCGCCGCGTCAGAAAAAAGTTTGCCGATGGTCTGGTGCTCGTTGCGCAAAATATTTACCGACCGTTTTTAGAGAGAGCCCTAGACTGGCGTGCCCTAACTCTGATCGGTTTTTGCCTGGCCTTTGCGCTGTCCATCACTCTGGTCAGTGCCGGATATATTAAGCAGCGCTTTATGCCCGATGTGCCCTCAGACTTTATCTCAATGCGCATCGAAATGCCCGACGGTTACTCCGCTGAAGGAAAAGTTGAAATTACTCAGAGAGCCGAGCGCGCGGCGAAACTATTAGCCAGCGACCCGGCGATCAAGTCCCAGATCGACACCGACGATCTGGTGGCCAATCAGCTGTCGTTTATGTACGGCGATACCATTCGCCTGATGCTGGAATTGCAGCCCGATATGAGTGGTCAGGTGAGTCCAACCTTGGTTGGGGAGCGCTGGCAGAGTCTGATCGGGGAAATCCCCGAGGCCAAGACCTTTAGTGTCAACGCCTCCGCTGCCGGCCGTGGCAATGGCGCGCGCCTCACCGCGGTATTGACCTCGAAAAATCTCGATCAGCTCACTGCGGCAGCCCTGTTCTTAAAAAAGCGCATGGGAGATATTCCCGGAGCGCGTAACATTCGGGATGATATTCACTCCGGACGCTCGGATATTGATATCAACCTGCGCCCCTTCGCGAATAATTTTGGCGTTGGTTTAGCCGATATTGCCCGTCAGGTGCGCCACGGTTTTTACGGTGCCGAAGCCCAGCGGGTGCCCCGGGGTCGCGATGATGTGCGGGTGATGGTGCGCTATCCAAAACAGGAGCGCTCTCAGGTGGACACTCTCGACAGCATGCGTATCCGTACCCCAAGTGGCGCTGAGGTGCCCTTTTACTCAGTTGCTGACGCTAACTACGTGCCCGGCTATACGCGGATCAATCGCCAGGATCGCCAGCGCAGTGTCAAAGTTTTGGCGCGCCCCACCGCAGGCAAGCTGACCGTAGATGAAATGGCCGGCGTGCTGTTTGGTGAGATTGGCCCGGAATTGCAGCGTCTCTACCCTGAGGTGGTGCTCAACAAAGATGAGCAGCTAGCCGAGCAGGATGAGTTTTTTGCCGCGGCAACCAAACTTTTTGTGCTGGCTCTGGGGATGATTTACATCCTTATGGCAGTGGAATTTAAATCCTATTTAAAACCATTGGGGGTGCTGTCGGCTGTGCCTTTCGGCATTATGGGCGCGGTGTTTGGCCACTTTATTATGGGGCTTAATGTCAGTGTGCTGTCGTTTCTTGGTGTGCTGGCCGCTTCTGGTGTAGTGGTCAATGACAACCTGGTATTAATCGACCGGATCAATCAACTGCGCCAAGAGGGGCTGGCGGTTAAAGAGGCGCTGATGCGTGCGGGGCAGGAACGGTTTCGGCCGATTATTCTGACCTCTCTGACAACCTTTATCGGCCTGGCGCCGATACTTTTTGAAACCAGTATGCAGGCGCGCTTTTTGATTCCAATGATCGCTTCGCTGGCGTTTGGCGTGTTGTTTGCCTCGGTGGTCACACTGGTGTTTGTGCCCTGTCTGTATCTATCCGGGGCCAATTTAAATGCTCATTGGGAGAGCAAGATGTTGCAGCCAAGGCGAACTTTAAACAAAGTGTCAAACGTCGATGACGGCGCCTGACATATTCGCGGCTCTTTAAAGTAGTCGTTATAAAAGCAGACGTTAGTAATAGGCGGTGGGCGTGGTGGTCAGTACCATAGGTGCACCCACTTCTTCCCGCTTGACCAGGCCGCAGAGCTGTTCCACTAACTCCAGGGCAAAGTCCAGTGCCGTGCCCGGTCCCTGACTGGTGATGCAGTTGCCATCCACAACCACCCGCGCGGCACTGTCCACTTCTTTGGCTTCCAATGTTTGCTGAAAACTTGGGTAGCAGGTGGCGATTTTATCCAGTAACAATCCTTTCGAGGCCAACACCAGAGCTGGCGCCGCGCAGATTGCCCCGAACAGTTTTCCCTGCTCCGCTTGATCTCGCAGCATAAGATCCAGTACTGGGTGTTCCGCAAGATGTTCAGCACCCGGCAGTCCACCGGGTACGACGATCAAGTCATAGTGAATTTTGGCGCAGTCATCTAACATCATATCGGCAGTGATTTTTATTCCTCTGGAGGCTGTAATCTGCAGATTTTGGTCGCGGTTGGCGCTCGCCACTGTGACCTCAACCCCGGCTCTGCGGAGCACGTCAACAATGGTTACTAGCTCAATTTCTTCGCTGCCCTCAGCGATGGTAACAAGTGCGGTTTTATTCATAGTTTGGCCTTTTTATCCTTTAGCTACATACGTTACACTGTGGCGCAAATTATTCTAACTGTCACGGATTTGGCATGAAAATTTTCATAATAAAAAGTCATGATGGAAGTCTATTGGGTAAAGATCTTAGCTGGCTCGATGGCGCTAATGCCAACCTGCTTTTCAGCGCTCCGCATCGCGATATAGCGCTCAATCAGTTGATTGAATTAAACGCCAAAGATATCAATTTGCGCGCCCAAATTATTCAATGTGACGCCGATAAAAAGGGCCGACCGGCACTTCTAGCAGATGCTACAGTTATAGCATCCAACGCGGCGCCCGATACAGTTCAAGTTGGCGCCGCCTAACTAGGAGCATATGCTTGTCACTTCAAACCCGTCTTACAGCACTGGCCCATGAGAATAATCTTTCGGCACTGAAGAATATTGTCCGCGGTATTGAAAAAGAGAGTCTTAGGGTAGAGGCTTCCGGTCGTATGGCGGCTACGCCACACCCCTCGGAGCTGGGCAGTGCCATGACACATCCGTCGATCACCACCGATTACTCCGAAGCGCTATTGGAATTTATTACCGCACCCTCGGCGTCGATTGATGAGGTGCTCAATGAGCTCGAAGAGATCCATAGCTACACCTATCAACATATAGGCGAAGAGCTACTCTGGGTCAGCAGCATGCCCTGTCAGCTAGGGGACGATAGCAGCATTCCAGTGGGCCAATACGGCAGCTCCAATAACGGCAAGATGAAAACCGTCTACCGTCTCGGTCTCGGCCATCGCTATGGCCGCCTGATGCAGACCATTGCCGGGATTCACTACAACTTCTCAGTGCCAGAAGAACTCTGGCAACAGCTTCACAGTCAGGAAAACAGCCAGCAGTCTCTAAAAGATTTTAAGACCGATGGTTATTTTGCCCTGATCCGCAATTTCAGACGTTACTTCTGGCTGCTGCTATATCTGTTGGGTGCGGCACCCGCAGTCTGTGCCAGCTTTGTCCGCGGCCGCGAGCACCATCTGGTGCCCCTGGGCACTGACAGCCACAGCCTCCATCTGCCCTATGCCACGTCACTGCGCATGGGTAATCTCGGTTATCAGAGTGATGCTCAGAGTTCGCTAGTGGTCTGTTATAACGATATTGGCCAGTACAGCCGCACGCTTAAAAGTGCACTGGAAACCCCTTACCCGCCCTACGAAGAGATCGGCTTAAAAGACGTTCAGGGTAACTATCAGCAGCTGACAACCAACCTGCTGCAGATTGAAAATGAGTTTTACAGCCCCATTCGACCTAAGCGAACCGCGGCTGAGGGTGAGACGCCCTTGGAGGCGCTGGAAATTCATGGCGTCGAATATATCGAAGTGCGCTGTATCGATTTAAACCCCCTGCTGCCCAACGGTATCGATAAACAAACCAGCCAATTTTTGGATACCTTTTTGCTCTTTTGTCTGCTTAAAGAGAGCCCGCGCACCAACACTGCTGAGTATCACCAAATTACTGAAAATCAGCGCCACACGGTGGCACGTGGTCGCGATCCCGACCTGCAACTGGTGGATGGCGACAAAGAGCGCAATTTAGTGGAATGGGGCCTATCACTGCTGGCCGAGCTACAGCCGGTTGCCGAGATGCTCGATAAAGCCAACAGCAGCACTGATTACTGCGCTGTGGCTGCGACCATGGAGGCGCGCTTACAGAACAATAGCTTGACCCCCGCGGCCCAGCTGTTAACTGAAATGACCGATAACAATGAGACCTACTATCGCATGGCGATGCGCAAGGCTCAGGAGCATCGCGACTATTTTCGCAGCAAGCAGCTGAGCCCCGAGGCAGTGGAGAAATATCGCTGTCTGGCCGCCGAGTCACAGCTCAAGCAGCAACAGATTGAAGCCGCGGACAGTCTCTCTTTCGATGAATTTTTAGCCGAGTACTACTCTAATCGAGAGATCGAAAGTCCTGTAACCTCTTAATTTTTTAGCCCACCTGTAATCGGGGAGCAAACTGTGAACCTGCCAAGTAATCGTATTATCAGCCTATCTGTGGCGGCGGCCTGTGGCGGGCTTATCGCCATTGCTATCCTCTACTTTCAGAATCATCTCGGCCTTGAGCCCTGCTATCTGTGTATTACCCAGCGTGTGTTTGTGATCGCGGTAGGGGTGATTTTTCTGCTGGCCGGATTACATAACCCAGCCCCTAAGGGTCAGAGAATCTATGCTGCACTGGCAACCTTGGCGGCGTTTGGCGGCAGCTTTTTTTCCATTAAGCAGCTCTGGTTGCAGGGCCTGCCAGAAGATCAGGTGCCCGCCTGCGGTCCTCCCGTGGACTATCTGTTCGATGCCTTTTCAGCCTCCGAGGCGATCAGTATGCTGCTGCGCGGCGACGGCAACTGCGCCGAGGTGCAGTGGCAACTGCTCGGCATCAGCATGCCCGGCTGGGTGTTGGTGAGCTTTATCGGTCTCGCTGGAGTGGCGCTTTTCCAACTGCTGCGCAAATGAAAAAGCTGCTTGCGGGTCTGCTGATTCTGGTGGTTTTTCAGTGGCTCGGAGAATCAGCGGTAAGGTTATTGGGTCTGAACATTCCCGGTCAGCTGCTGGGTATGATTCTGTTATTGATCGTCCTGACCCTCAATCAATCTCTGCTGCCTTGGCTGGAAACAGCAAGCAGCCAGCTTATCCGTTATATAGCCCTGCTTTTTGTGCCGGTTACCACTGGGGCGTTTTTTCTTGGGCCAGAAATCCTTGATAAATTGCCACAGATTCTAGCCGTGCTTATTTTGTCCACAGTGCTGGCCCAGTGGTTTATGGCGCGGATTATCAAAGCACTGCGTGGCGCTGATGACTGAGACTATTTTGCAGCAGTGGCAGCTGGTCAGCGGAACCTCTTGGCCAGTATTGCTGACCCTGGCAGGCTTTGCCATTGGCTGGTGGACCTATAATCGCTCGGGGCGGGCTTCTCTTTTACATCCATTAATGATCGCCACACCACTAATCTACCTGACCATGGAGATTATTGATCTAGATTTTGCCTCTTATAACGCCGGCAATGGCCTTTTAAACTGGCTGCTGGGTCCTGCAACAGTGGCGTTGGCGGTGCCTCTTTCACAGCAGATGCGTCAGCTTCCAGCGCTGTTCAAGCCGCTCTCGTTGGCATTGTTACTGGGCGGTCTGTTTGCCACTCTCAGTGCCCTGCTGCTGGTTAAGTTATTTGGCCTCAGCGACATTATTATGCTGTCTCTGGCGGCTAAGTCGGTCACCTCGCCGATTGCCTTGAGCATAGTGCAACAGATCGGCGGACTCACCGGGCTGTTAGCAGTGGCAACAATGGTCACCGGATTGGTAGGCATTATTGTAGCCAAAAGCCTTTTTCGTTTGACTGGGCTAGAGGATGAACGCTGGCAGGGCCTAGTGCTCGGAGTGACTGCCCACGCCATTGGTACGGCCAAAGCCTTCGAGTCCAGCTCCCGCTGCGGTGCCTTTGCCACCTTGGGAATGGGTATCAATGGAATCTTGACGGCGATTATTCTGCCAGCATCAATTGGCCTTTTTGTCATTTGAGTATTTATTGTTCGACACAAAACAAAGTAAACTGTCAGTCCATTAGGGAGTGATGAGGTTACCAAGGCATGTTGAATGATTTAACGCGATTAAAAGATCTTTGGGGCGGTGTTAGCGACATCGTTGACCGCTGGCTGGAAGAGCGCCGGGAACTGTTGGTCAAGTACTGTGACCTGAGTGAAATCCATGACTTCGATAGTGCCAATCGCGGTCATGGGGACAAGCTGCAGAGTTTCTGCGAAGTGATGGTCGACTATGTGTCGGTGGGTCACTTTGAGGTCTATGAGCAGCTGGCTAAAGAAGCGAAAGCCTTTAGCGACAGCGCTGGCTTAAAGGCGGGTGCGGACCTTGTAGACAAGATCCAGCCCTCCACCGAGTCGGTCTTAGACTTCAATGACAAGTATCTTGAAACTGATGATCTCGACTCCTTGGCGGAAGATCTGTCGTTGATTGGAGAGGTGCTTGAACAGCGCTTTGAATCGGAAGATAAGATGATTGAGGTGCTGCACAATGCTCACCTTGAACAGCTGCAAAATAGTAGTTCTGCATCGGCATAAGAGTCTGCTTAGCTTTAACAGTACAAAAAAAGCCCCGATAAATCGGGGCTTTTTTGTTTCTGCTGAGGCTACTTTTAGCGGTCTGGTTTAACAGGCTGCTTTAGCAGATTTCCTTAGCTACCAATATTGGCATCCAGCAATTCCACTTCAAAAACCAGAACGGAATTGGGACCTATGGGGCCAGCACCGCCGGGACCATATGCCAGCTCAGCAGGAATATAGAGTTCCCACTTTGAACCTTCAGGCATCAACTGCAGTGCTTCAGTCCAACCGGGAATCACCTGCGTGACACCAAACTGTGCTGGCACGCCGCGCTTAACTGAGCTATCAAATTCAGTGCCATCCAACAGGCGGCCGGCATAGTGCACTTCAACGGTGCTGTCGGCTGTGGGAACTGCGCCAGTACCGGCGGTGATAACCTTATACTGCAGGCCACTGTCGGTTGTAGTCACGCCTTCTTTGACGCCATTGGCAGCAAGAAAGTCAGCACCCTCTTTAACATTGCCTTCGGACTGTATAGCCATTGCCTGTTGCTCTGCCTTCTGCATCTCATCGCGCTTAGCGGTCATCTCAGTTTCAAAACGCGCAATGGTTTCGGCGATCTGCTCCTCGGTCAGTACTGATGGCTTCTCATCGAGGCCGTCTGTAAAGCCCTGGTTAAACGCTTGAGCATCAATCTCTAGACCGATTCCACGAATATTCTTGCCATTATCCATACCCATTAAATAGCTGATGCGCTGGCTGTGGCTGTCCAAGCTGGCAGCAGTTGCCACCTCGATGGATGTTTCTGAAGTCTTAGAATCACAGGCTGCGAGACCAAATAACAGTGCGACGAATACGATTTTTTTCATGTTGGTTTGCCTTCCTTTTATTAGCAGTGGATTAGCTCTATAAAATATAGCTGGAATATTGTTTGGCTCAAGTTTAGTTTATTTCTGCGCGCTCTTCGACTGAGTTGGGTATGGCGAACAGAAACTGCGCCATCAGCCCTAGCAGACAAAGGCGCTAGTCTAGCTTTTGATACAGCAGATCCCAAACTCCGTGACCGAGACGCTCACCGCGCTTCTCAAACTTGGTCAGGGGTCGATAGTCTGGACGCGGCGAATATTGCTGTTGGCCCACAGTGTTTTTAAAGCCTGGGGCCATATCCAGCACTTCGAGCATCTGCTCCGCATAGTGCTGCCAGTCGGTGGCCATATGCAGAACACCGCCAGTCTCAAGTTTATCGCGAATCAACTGAACAAATTGTGGCTGCACAATACGGCGTTTATTGTGCTTTTTCTTGTGCCAGGGGTCAGGAAAATAGAGTTGCAAGCGATGCAGGCAGCCTGTGGGAATACATTCATTGAGCACATCCGTGGCATCGGCAAGATAGACCCGCAGATTTTTGATTTGCTGCTCTTCGGCACTGGCAATCAAGCGACCCACTCCTGGGGGGTGCACTTCGATGCCAATAAAATCTTGCTCTGGTGCGGCGCTGGCCATCTGCAACAGAGAGTCACCCATGCCAAAACCAATCTCTACAATTAACGGCGCCTTGCGGCCAAAAATAGCTTCGGCGTCAATCATGCCATCATCAAGCTTTAAGCCGTAGAAAGACCAACCGCTGCTAAAAGCATTGCGCTGCCCTTCAGTCATACGGCCGGCACGCAGCACGTAACTGCGAATCGCTTTTTTGCGATACTCGGGTCTGAAGTCAGAACTCTGCTCATAGCCGCGCCCGGGACTATTGCTATCGGCGCTTCGGCTCTCAGCGTCGGTCTCATGGCCACTCTTAGATTTGGGATCAGAGCCAGACTGGTCCTGAAGGTCTTCTTTATTAATGTTCATTACTCCTCGGCGTTGGTTGCAGTAAAGAGTAATAACCAACCAACGATAAATGCGCTGCCACCTATGGGCGTAACAACCCCAAGAACACTGATACCGGAGATCGCAATCAAATACAGCGAACCGCAGAACAGCACAATGCCAAGCATAAAGCTACGCGCAGCCCAGTGCAGGGAGCGCTCGTTTAAGGGCAGGTTAATCGCGCTGAGCAATGCCAGAGTGTGGATAAACTGATAAAGCACTGCGGTTTGGTAGATATCCAGCATCTGCGGGGTCAGTGTATCTTTCATACTGTGTGCAGCGAAGGCGCCCAACATCACAGCGATCGCGCCGCTGAGGGCCGTTAGTCGAATCCAGAGTAGTTTATCCATAGCAATAAAAAAGCCGCACTAAGCGGCTCTCGGTCTCTTGTAAGGTGGGGTTAGGCTTCCATTAATCCGCGAACTTTCTTCATCGCGTTTTTCTCGAGCTGACGAATGCGCTCTGCGGAGACACCGTATTCAGCAGCCAGTTCGTGCAGGGTTGCCTTGGCATCATTTAACCAGCGACGCTGGATAATATCGCGGCTGCGATCATCGAGATCTTTTACCGCTGCGACCAGGCGGGTGCTGTTGTCCACTTCCCAGTCATCATTTTCAGCCAGCTCCGCCGGATCCATACTCTTGTCTTCGAGAAAGAACACCGGAGCTTGGAAGCTGCTGCTGTCATCGTCATCACCGGCCGGGGCGTCAAACGCTGGATCCCTAGAGGTGAGACGCATTTCCATTTCCATCACGTCTTTAACCTGAACGCCCAGATCCTCTGCAACAGCCTTGGCTTCATCCGCAGATAACCACTGCAGCTGCTTCTTGGCGCTGCGCAGATTAAAAAACAACTTGCGCTGGGCCTTGGTGGTAGCAATTTTAACGATGCGCCAGTTGCGCAGAATAAATTCGTGAATCTCGGCCTTGATCCAGTGCACGGCGAAGGACACCAAACGCACTCCCTTCTCGGGATTGAATCGTCTTACCGCTTTCATTAGGCCGACATTGCCTTCCTGAATCAAATCCGCAAGTGGCAGACCATAGCCGTTGTAAGAGCGAGCTATATGCACAACAAAGCGCAGGTGCGCCATAACCATGCGTCGTGCAGCGTCGAGATCTTCTTGATAATAGAGAGACTCACCGAGTGCGCGCTCTTCATCAAGGGTTAGAATGGGCACGGTCGAAGTTCCCTGAATGTACGCATTCAGGTTTCCGCCGGGTGCCATCCACTCCATTGTTTGAAGGGCTTTACTCATAACTGACTCTTTCTCTTCGTGGGTCGGATATTCTAGCATTTTTTATTTGCTCGTTCCTAGGCTTTAAAAGCAACTAGTAGAGAGCAGTCTAGACCTTATTTGGAGGTTTTTCAGCGTGGTTTGATCTTGCGCAAATGTTGGCCAACCGCTAGCCAGGCGCCAATTAGGCCAACCGTGCCGCCAATCAGCAAAAGAGTGACAACGCCGCCAAGCCCCAATCCGGTAATACTGAACTGGCTCCGATATAACAACGCCAGCTTATCTACCGGCCCGGCAAGCCAAAATCCCAATGTGGTCAACAGGATCGCAGCCACCAGAGCGCCGAATATACCGAACAGAAATCCGCTGTATAAAAAGGGTCTGCGCACATAGGCATCGGTGCCTCCGACCAGCTTAACCACGGTGATCTCATCCCGGCGACTCTGAATCGCCAGACGGATAGTATTGCCCACCACCAAGATTACCCCGAGGCCCAGAGCCGCTCCCAGAGCAAGAACCAATTTTCGGCCCATATCCAAGAGTGCATCTAGGCGCTGCAGCCACTCCAGATCCAACTGCACATCGTCCACTAAGTTCAACTGGCGGATATCCGTCACCAAGCGCTCGGCGTTACTGACCAGCAGCGGCTGAACAAGAAATGAATCCGGAAGCGGATTTTCATCCAAATATTGTAGTGCCGAACCAAAACCCGACAGCGCTTCAAATTCATCCACTGCAGCCTGAGCAGAAATATAGCGTACGGAGGCGACACCAGAGAGTCCCTCGAGCGTTTCACTCAGCGCGTCGAGGGCCGATTCACGGGCACCTTTTTTGACAAATACACTGATCTGAGCCGAGGCATCCACACCGCCGCTCAACTGGCGGATATTTTCCACTCCGAGGTAGAGTGCGGCAGGCAGGGTCAGGGCGATAGCTATCACCAGAATTGTCAGCAGTGACTGTAGCGGTTCGCGGAGTATTTTTGTGGCACTTGAGGTCAGTGTCGAGCGATGGTGATCTCGATAGCTGCGCCAACGGTCGAGACGGCTTAGCACGTGGCCCCGCGCACCGCGCTGAGCGCTGTTCCGTGATTTGCTATTAGTAGCCGCCATAACTGATCCCGTCCTGCTCCATCTCGCCCTGATTGAGTCGCATAATGCGCATATTCATACGATTGATCAGATTGATATCGTGACTGGCCACCAGCACGGTGACGCCGACATCCTGAAAGCGTTTAAATAGCGCCATAATTTCAGTGGAGAGCTGTGGATCTAGGTTACCCGTAGGCTCATCGGCGAGAAGAATTTTTGGCTTGTGGACAACGGCGCGTGCAATACCAACCCGCTGCTGCTCACCCCCAGACAGGGCGATGGGATTATGTTTCTCTCTGTCGAGCAAGCCAACACTGTTTAGAGCCGCGCGCACTCGGCGGCCAATATCACCATGGGAATAACCGGCCACCTGCAGCGGCAAGGCGACATTGTCATATACCGAGCGATCAAATAGCAGCTGGTGATTTTGAAATACCACCCCCACTTGGCGGCGGTAAAAGGGAACTTTGGAGTGAGGCAGACGGTTTAGGTTCTTACCATTAATCAGCAAATTTCCCGAGGTGGGCCGCTCGATAAGCATCAACAGTTTTAACAGGGTGCTTTTACCAGCACCGGAGTGGCCGGTTAGAAAAGCCATCTCGCCGGCATCCATTTCAAAACTCACGCTGCGCAATGCCTCATAACCACTCTCGTAGCGCTTGCTGAGATTATCAAAACGGATCATCGACATATTATTCCCCCGAACCCAGCAGCGCCGAAACGAACTGCTCCGCCTTAAAGGGCTGCAGATCGTCCGCCCCTTCACCCACGCCTAAGTAGCGAATCGGCACAGCAAATTTTTCTGCCAGAGCAAAGATCACTCCCCCTTTGGCGGTGCCATCGAGTTTCGTTAAGACAATGCCGGTTACCCCTGCGGTGGCCTGAAATTCGCTCATCTGGGCCACGGCGTTCTGGCCGGTGCCAGCATCCAACACCAGTAGCACCTCATGGGGTGCGGCGGCATCTAACTTGGCAGCCACTCTGCGGACTTTTTTCAACTCTTCCATCAAATTGCTTTTGTTGTGTAGACGGCCAGCGGTGTCAGCAATAATCACATCAATATTTTTGGCTCTCGCGGACTCAATGGCATCGAATACCACCGAGGCACTGTCAGCACCCATATGCTGGGCCACGACTGGAATCTGATTGCGCTCACCCCAGACCTGAAGCTGCTCTACCGCCGCGGCTCTAAAGGTATCTCCTGCCGCCAACATCACCGACTTACCCTGCTGTTGCAACTGTCGCGCCAGCTTGCCAATGGTAGTGGTTTTGCCAACACCGTTAACACCGACCACTAACATTACAAAGGGCCCCTCGCCATTCTCTGTAAGAAGGGGCTGCTCACAGGGTGCCAGTCTGGCAATCAAAATTTCGCGCAGAGCGTCCTGCAGTGCCGGGCCATCTTTAAGTATGGCTCTATTGGAGCGCTCGGTGAGCTGGGCAATAATTTGAGAGGTTGCCTCGACACCCACATCGGCCATCAATAGCAGTGTTTCCAATTCTTCAAAAAGCTCGTCATCGATAACTTTGCTACCGAGGAAAAGATCGCCGAGGCCGCGGCTGGTTCGCGACAGCGCACGCTGCATTTTGCCGAGCAGACCGCCTGACTTTACTGGAGCAGTCTCATCTACTGAAGAGGAGTCGAGGGCAACGGAATCAGAGGGCGAAACTGTAGAAGAGTTAGAGGACTCAGCCCTGTCTCGCTTAAAGCGATCGAGAAAGCTGCGTTTCTTCTTTTCCGGCTCTGAGGGCTGAGTTGAATTAGCATCCATGTAGGTTCATTTCTAACTGTGGTTATATTCTGGTGTATCCTACCATCTCAATTGATTTAGGGTGATTAAATGTCACCAAAAGGAGTGGCTTTTGACTGTCAGACAACGGGTTCGCATTATCGCTGGCAAATGGCGCAGCCGGGTGCTGACCTTTCCCAGTGTAGACGGTCTGCGACCCACCGGTGATCGTATTCGCGAAACCCTGTTTAATTGGCTGGCCCCGAATATAGTCGGAGCAAATTGTCTGGATCTGTTTAGCGGCTCCGGCGCGCTCTGTTTTGAAGCTCTATCGCGAGGTGCCGCAGACTGCTTAGCCCTTGAACAGAGTCCCAAAGCGCTAGCCGCATTAACCGAGAATAAAGTGCTTTTAGCAGCCGCAGAGTTAACCCTGCGGCGCACAGATACCGTAGCCTACCTGCGCAACAGCCCAGACAAGCCGTTTGATATTGTCTTCGTGGACCCACCATTCGATCTCAATCTGCTCACCGAAACCTGCGCCCTACTGGAAGACAATCACTGGCTGACCGCCGACAGTTTGATTTACTGTGAGCTCTCAGCGCGGCACAATAGTTTCGCGCCACCACCGAACTGGCGCATTGAAAGAAGCAAAGCCGCTGGCGGGGTAAATTATCTGCTTTACTCGCGCATTTGAGCTGGCGACTATATTTAAGTAATATGCGCGCAATCCAACATGGCGGAACCAGTGCATGACGACAATAGTCTACCCCGGCACCTTTGATCCTATCACCAATGGTCATATCGATTTAGTCGAGAGAGCGTCGCGAATGTTCGACAAAATTATTGTCGGTATCGCTACCAGCCAGCGCAAAGGCCCCCTATTTAGTCTCGAAGAACGCATTCAGCTGGCCACAGACGCTCTGGCCCATGTGCCTAATATAGAAATTCTTGGATTCGATTATCTGTTGGTGAATTTTGTTCAGGACTGTAATGCCGATGCCATTATGCGTGGATTGCGGGCGGTTTCAGATTTCGAATATGAGTTTCAGCTGGCCAATATGAACCGCGCCCTGTCACCCAATATTGAAAGTGTATTTCTGACACCGGCGGAGCATCTATCTTATATTTCCTCCTCACTGGTTCGCGAGATCTCCTCCCTCGACGGTGATGTATCGAAGTTTGCCCCTGCCAATGTAGTCGATGCGATGGCGCAAAAATTCAATAAAAGCTCTTAATAAAAGCTCCCACCAAGACCTAAGCCGCTGACAATTTCTTACTCAGCGCTGACAGGCCGGACAGAACACTGAGCTGCGCTGCCCCAGACGAATATCTTTTAAGGTTTTGGCGCAGCTAACACAGGGCTGACCGCCGCGACCATAGACCGCCAAAGTCTGTTGAAAGTATCCCGGCTCGCCGTTACCGTTTACAAAGTCCCGTAATGTGGTGCCCCCCTGGGTGATGGCGCTGGCTAACACCTCCTTAATATGGTCCGTCAACTCCTCATAGCGCTTTAGGGACACGCGCCCCGCACTTCTGTCAGGCCGAATACCGCCGCGAAATAGAGCCTCAGAGGCATAGATATTGCCCACTCCAACCACCATGCGGTTATCCATAATAAAAGGCTTGACCGCCATTTTGCGCTTTCGAGATAGCTCATATAGGCGCTGGCCGGTAAATTCATCGGTCAGTGGTTCCGGCCCCAGATGATCTAGCTGCGGATAACCGCTGTCGGACCAGAGCCAGGCACCAAAGCGACGGGGGTCGTGATAGCGCAGACATGCGCCATTGCCCATCAGCATTTCAATATGGTCATGCTTGCGCCGTGGCGCGGCGCGATCCACCACTCGCAGGCTGCCGCTCATGCCCAGATGGATCATCATGGTCCCGCGCTCAAGCTCCACCAACAGGTATTTGGCCCGGCGAGCAATAGCCACAACCCTCTGTCCCCGAGTGATCTCAGAGATGCCCTGGGTCACGGGCCAGCGCAAAGAACCATTGTGAATCGTAAGATTGTCAATAAGTTGACCTACAATATGCGGACCTACCCCACGAAGGGTAGTCTCTACTTCGGGTAATTCAGGCATTTATTTCCCAATTATTCGGCAATGATTGCAATGATGTTTTCCTAAATTGCCTTATTTCTGGCAAACTTAGGGTGCTTGTTAGGAGTAGAGTAAACGGCTTTGACACGCAGGGGTAGTGGCGCTAGCAATTCTGACAGAATTCAGTAGAATGCGCGTCTCAATTAATATCAGAAAATCTTAGAAGGGTTACATTAGATGGCTCTAGGAAGAAGACGCAAGGAAGAGGATGAGTCAGCAATTGATATGACGCCGATGCTTGACGTTGTATTTATCATGCTTATCTTCTTTATCGTAACGGCCTCGTTCGTCAATGAATCCGGTTTGGACGTCAATCGTCCGCCGACCTCTGACGAGCCGCCACCAGAGACTGAAAACACTAATATTGTGTTTCGGGTTTCTGAAAGCAATGAGCTCACCTTTGAAGGACGCCGCATTGATGTGCGCGCTGTTCGAGCAAACGTAGAGCGCATGCACGCAGAGAAACCAGAAGCCAAGGTAATTGTAAGTGCTCATCCCAAATCTAAAACAGAGATGTTTGCACTGATCTCTGACCAAGCGCGGGAAGCTGGCGTCTACGACGTATCACTGTCCACAGACGAATAGCAGCACAAGCAGCGCAATCGAAAGCCCTACAGGAAACTGTGGGGCTTTTTTTTAAGCGCGAATTAACCTGGGCGAGGGGATCTCAAGCATTTTGTAATTCATCGCTACCGCGACAAGACTGTGACAAGATGGCCCAACAAAACCACGTAAATAGCTGACCATTAACCTGCGAGTAAGCCCATGCAGCAGACAGATTTAAGTCTTGCCCAACAACAGATTAGAAGCCTGGCTCAAACACTCCCAGAGTTTGGCCCCGGGGCTATAGCCGATTCAAGATCAAACCCTATCCTAGAAAACTATCTGGATTTTTACCAGCTGCCAGAGCCAAGCGATACAGTCCAGCTCCTCGCCGGTAAGCTTATTAACTGTGATCGCCAGAGCCACCTGATGCTCTGGAAACCAGAAAATGCCACTGCTACTGCCCTGATAGTGCATGGCTATCTGGATCACACCGGGCTCTATGGTCATCTGATTCGCCAGCTGCTGGATCGTCAGTTCGCGGTGGTCTGTTTTGATTTGATTGGCCACGGCCTCTCCAGCGGCGCAGCCGCTTCAATAGAGAGTTTTGATGAGTATATTGAACAGCTCAATGAAGTACTTACCGCCACGGAGAATCTCTGCCCCGGCCCATTGCATGGCATTGGCCAGAGCACCGGCGGCGGCATTCTACTCAAGCAGCTTTTGCAGCAGGGTGACAGTGGCGACTACCCCTTTGCCAGCCTGAATTTGCTCGCGCCGCTGGTGCAGCCGATATCTTGGAAGCTTGATCGCTGGCTGTTTAAATTGACCCGGCCGTTTCGGCGAACCATGAAAAGAGTGTTTCGGAAGAACTCCCAAGATACCGAGTTCTTAGACTTTATTCGTTATATGGACCCGTTTCAGCCCCATCGACTACCGGCAGCCTGGGTTGCGGCGATGGCAGAATGGGTGGTGGAAATTGGACGCTGCGCGGAAAACGAATTTGCTATTAATGTGATTCAGGGAGATCAGGACAGCACTCTGGACTGGCGGCATAATATGCAATTGCTGCAGCGTAAATTCCCCAATATGCGCCTGCAGATCATTGCTGGCGCTGGCCATCATATGGTCAATGAAGCGCCAACCCTGCGTGAGGAAATCTTTGGATCGCTGAGATTTTAGAAGAGCTTTCTGCCGAATTATAAAAATTAGGCACCTCTTTATAGGCTGTAGGCACCTTCTATTAGGCTGTGGGTACTTCCCGAGTTTTACCACTGTCATCGATGGCAACAAAGACAAACTCGCCCTCGGTAACTTTGCACTGCTCCCCCTCACTGTCATTATCAATCCAGGCTTCGATAAGGATGCGAATTGAGCTGGTGCCCACAGAGAGTGTCTGGGCATAACAGCCAACTACCGCCCCCACCGGTACTGGATTGAGAAACGACATGCTACTGATGGCAACGGTGGCAACCCGCCCTCGACCGATTCTGCCGGCCAATATAGCCCCGGCCAGATCCATTTGACTAAGCAGCCAACCACCAAAAATATCACCGTTGGCATTGGTCTCCCGCGGCATGGCAATGGTCTGTGAGATAAGCTTTCCCGATGGTGCTGGCGACTGAGTCTCCATAAATATTGAGTCCTTTGAATTTCCCACTAATTATAAATTAAGCCTGGCAACCAGGTGGCCAGTGCCGGCCAAATAGATAACATCAGCATTAAGAGTAGCTGAATAACAATAAAGGGGATCACGCCGCGATACATATCTGCGGTCTCCACCGACGCCGGGGCAACGCCACGCAGATAGAACAGCGCAAAACCAAAGGGCGGAGTCAAAAAAGAAGTCTGCAAGTTGATCGCAATCATAATGCCCAGCCACACCGGATCTAATCCCATAGCCAGCAACACCGGCCCAACAATCGGCACCACCACAAAGGTGATCTCAATAAAGTCGAGTACAAAGCCAAGTACAAAGATCACCAGCATAACTAAAATAGTCGCGCCTACCAGGCCGCCCGGTAGTCCGGTCAGAAACTGTTCAACCAGCTCTTCGCCACCAAAGCCGCGAAACACCAGTGAGAATATCGCTGCGCCGATCAAAATCAAAAACACCATTGATGTCACTTCGGTGGTGCTCTGGGCCACCTCTCGCAAACGCTGCAGTGACAGCTGACCTTTAAATAGTGCCAGTAGGGTGGCACCAAAGGCACCGACACCCGCCGCCTCGGTAGGCGTGGCCGCGCCAGATAGAATTGACCCCAGCACTGCGATAATTAAAAACACTGGCGGTAGCAAATTGAGCATTGCCTGGGACAGACCCTGCACCGGCGGCCCATCATCACCCTCTGCCGGCGCTTCTGGCCGGACAAACAAAATTACGTAGATGCAATAGAGCAGCACCAGAATCAGACCGGGAATAATCGCCCCCACAAACAGGTCGCCAATCGACACCACTTTGGGGGTGAAGATGCCCATACTTAACTGTGCCTGCTGATAAGCACTGGAGAGAATATCGCCGAGCAATACCAGAGCAATAGATGGAGGAATGATCTGCCCTAGGGTGCCGGTGGCACAGATAATACCGGTGGCCTGAGATGAAGAGTAACCACGCTTGAGCATCGTTGGCAGCGACATCAGTCCCATCGTTACTACCGTGGCACCCACTATGCCAGTGCTCGCCGCCAGCAGTGCGCCAACCAACACAACAGATATTCCCAGACCACTGCGAAAGCCTTTAAATAGGTCCGCCATACTCTCGAGCAGATCTTCTGCCAGCCGCGACTTCTCCAGCATCACCCCCATAAACACGAACAGCGGCACCGCGATCAGCGTGGTATTTTTAATCGTGCCAAACAGGCGGTTGGGCAATGCGTGCAGAAACGCCATATCAAAGGTGCCCGCGGCAAAACCCGCCACAGCAAAGAGCAGTGCGGTGCCCGAAAGGGACAGGGCCACCGGATAGCCGGCCATCAATACTAGGCAGACAACCAAAAACATTAGCAGAGGAATAAATTCAACCATCAGATTAGCGGCTCGATATGATCGGGCTCGGTGTGCAGTGGTTTACCCAGCAACACCAAACCATTTCTAAGAATTTCCGCCACACCCTGCAATAGCAGAGTCGCCGGCATTAATAGCAACAGGGTTTTTAGCAAGTAGATGCCGGCAATGCCACTGCGCTCCTCTGAGGTTTCGCCAATCGCCCAACTGGCGGCCACATAGTCCCAGGAAAAAATTAAAATCAGCAAACTCACTGGCAACAAAAATATCAATCCGCCAATCAGATCCACGAGGGCTTTGTGATAGGGAGAAAAGCCGCGATAAAAAATATCCACCCGCACATGGCCGCCACGCTGCAGTGTAAAGGCAATACCGAGCATAAACACCAGCCCGTGCAGATAGGTGATCGACTCCTGCAGTGCAATGGACCCACTCTCAAAGTAGTAGCGCAGCACCACAGCCACCATAGTTACGAGCACCATCGCTAGGGTCAACCACGAGACCATTCTGCCGATCACATCGGTGACTCGGTCAATGGCGCTGATCGTTAAACTCACAATTTTCACAACGGCTCCAGCTTGTCAGCTTGAAAATAGCGGTCAGTATAACCTCAGGGTAAAGCCGCTGACAGCTACCTATGGTGGGGATAAATATAAAAGTAGAGGAAAAAGTAAAATAATATTAAAGCTTTCTAATTAAGTGCCGATCTTTAGTTGTGATGAGGGGGATTGCCCCCGCAGCAAAAGCCCAGAGGGCTGTGCTGAATACTTTAAGATCGCTCAGTATATAAGGCCTGAGCGCTAACCGAGAATGGTGACAGATATGTCTGGGATTGATGGTAATCTCAAATTAAATACACAGCTCGCGCCGGTCCCAGCACCACAAAAGCCTGCGCCTAGCGAACCTGTGTCCGTGCCCAGCACATCGATTCAAGACGTGAGTCGCGATGTGCAAGCGGTCAAAGGTGAGAGCGCCAAACAACTCAGCCAAAACCTCGAAGATGTTAAGGCAGCGGTTAAGACGCTTAATATCGCAATGAAAAAAGCACCCACCAGCCTGCAGTTTTCTGTGGATAGTGCCTCACACCGCTTTGTAGTCAATGTCACTAACAAAGACACTGGGGAGCTAGTGCGCAGCATGCCGGGTGAAGCCATACTGCGGATTGCTCAAAACCTAGAGTCACTTAAGGGCGTTCTATTCGACGAACTCTATTAGAATTCAGGGTCTTCTCCTAGCTGACGAGATTCCGACAAAGCGGCAACCTTCCGGCAAATTTTGCGGCAAGAGTTTGCCGCTGGGCGTTCCAGCCTCCAACCACATCAAAAACACCCACCTCAAGCTATTGATTTAAGTGGAATTTTATTCCATTTCTGGATTAATTTTTATTCTTGGCATAAGTATTGCATTTCCTCTAAAGCGAGCCGTCAAAAAGCCAACAGGCGCAAAGACGGCAATTGGTAAATTTTTAGGCTCATCACTCAGTCAGTGATTGAGCTAAATGAGCCTAACGATCCCGGTTGCACAACGCTTTGATTACAAGCAGCCGATCAAAAGATTAAAGAGGAATTTGAAATGACTGTTATTAATACAAATGTGGGTGCAACGATTACCCAGAACGCCCTAGCGAAAAACGATCGGCTTATGGGTCAGGCAATGGAACGACTGTCTACCGGTAAGCGGATTAACTCTGCTGCAGATGATGCTGCTGGCCTAGCTATCTCATCGCGCATGACTGCGCAGATTAGAGGTCTCGATCAGGCGGCACGCAACGGTAACGATGCCATTGCCATGATCCAAACTGCAGATGGTGCCTCTATTGAAATATCCAACATGTTGCAGAGAATGCGCGAGCTGGCTATTCAGTCGATTACTGAAACCAATACTGCCACCGATCGCGCCAACCTCAGTGTCGAGTTTGTTGCACTGCAGGATGAAATTTCGCGTATTTCTATCTCTACACAGTGGAACGGCGAAAATATTCTCGATGGCAGCGCCGGTTCCGAGGGAACGGTTACCTACCAGGTAGGCTCCAACGCCGACCAAACGATTAGTGTTGATCTAGGAGACTGGGCTACATCCGGTGCTGACGTATACAGCAACGGTGCAGATTCAGCGAACAATATCTCCTATACAGCCACAACCGCAGCCTTCAGCATTCCAGCAGCAGAAATCGACAATGCAGCCGGCGTAGCTCAGGTTATTTCTGATGGCGTCACCTCAGTGTCTGTTACTCAGGTTGATGATGCCACAGTTGCAGAGCAGGTCACTGCGATTCAAGCTGCCACTGACTACGGTGATCTACTGTTTACCGTTGCTGCCAACACCGATGGCGATGGATTAGTCTTTACCTATAAAGCAGGTGGTTCCGTCACTGCTCCTACAGTAACTGAAGCCGCTGCTGCGGTAACCGTGACTGAAGATTCCAGCGGCACAGACGGTATCAGCTTGAGCACCTCAGCACTTGCCGCCGAAGCACTGGCCAGTATTGATACTGCAATTAACGGTATTAACACCCAGCGAGCCACCTATGGTGCGGTGATGAATCGTCTTGAGTATGTTGTCGATAACCTAGCCAATGTATCTCAAAATGCGGCGGCTTCTCGCAGTCGCGTAGAAGATGCCAACTACGCAGAGGAGACAACTGAACTGGCGCGCACTCAGATTATTCAGCAAGCCGGAACGGCAATGCTGGCTCAGGCCAATCAGTCTGCCCAGTCTGTGATGCAGCTTCTTAAAGGTTAAGCCATTAAACCGAGGGATTGCCCTGCATAGATTGTCCGGCCCTGTACTTTAGGGCTGCTTAAACGCCACCTCAGTCAACCTGAAGTGGCGTTTTTTTATGCCTGCCCAAAAGCCTATTCACTGCCTCGGGGAATAAATTCCCAATCAGCATTCAAGTATTCACATGTGATGTCGATGTATAGGTTACGGCCGCGCCAGAAAGCGAATGTAATCTTGGCAACGTGACGAAGAAACTTAATGATTTTTTTGAGGATTTTAAAATGACTGTTATCAATACAAACGTAGGCGCTACTATTACGGCCAACTCACTGGCGAAAAACGAACGTGCAATGAACACAGCAATGGAACGTCTTTCTACCGGTAAACGCATCAACTCAGCAGCTGACGACGCCGCTGGTCTTGCTATTAGCCAGCGTTTAAACGCTCAGGTTAAAGGTCTTGACCAAGCCGCTCGAAATGCTAACGACGCGATCTCAATGTTGCAAACTGCCGATGGCGCCGCAATCGAAATCACTAACATGCTCCAGCGTATGCGTGAACTTGCTGTTCAAGCGTCGAGTGACAGCAACACTACTGCCGATGTATCTAACTTGGATCTCGAGTTTAAAGCGCTGGCTGAAGAAATTGATCGCATCGTAGATGTGACCCAGTGGAACGGCGAGAATATTCTCGATGGCACTGGCGGCGACGATAGCGATGGCTCCTTTACCTTCCAAATTGGTGCCAATGACGGCCAGACTGTTACTGTAGACTTCGCTGACTTTAACTTGGCAGCCGGTACTGCAGAAGTTACAGCAGTTACAGCAGTAACTGGCGTAGCAGCTGTTTATACCTCGGCGCTCAACGATACTACCGCAGCGGCCATTGACGGTGATTTTGTGATCAGCGATGGAACAACTACTCTCACTCTCGATTACTCTGGCGCCAGCCCAGCCGATTTAGACGCGATCATCACTGATATCCAAGCTGAAGGTGATTACGGCAGTATGTTATTCACGGTTGCAGCAAACACCGCAGGTGATGGCATTGATATTACCTATGCTGCCACTGGCGCGATCACTACTGCTCCGACCATAACTGCGGACGATGGAGGCTCTGACGTAGCTGGAACCGTTACTGAAGGTACCGCTGGCGTAACCGCCGTAACTGCTGTTACTGCATCTGATGGCCAGCCAATGGCTGACGATCTGAGTGGTATGACTACTACCACAGCTACAATCACTGCCACATCAGACAATGTTATCGCCACTCTGGACTCAGCGATCTCTGGTGTCACTACTCAGCGCGCTACCTTTGGTGCGGTGATGAATCGATTGGAGTACACAGTCGACAACCTAGCCAATGTTTCTCAGAACACTTCTGCATCTATGAGCCGTATCGCTGATGCCGACTATGCTGCTGAAACTACTGAGCTAGCACGTACTCAGATCATTCAGCAGGCTGGTACAGCTATGTTGTCTCAAGCAAACCAGCAGGCACAGTCTGTACTGGCACTGCTTAAGTAATATTTGTCAGACTAGCGACAAAGCAGCACCCAAAACCCGACTCTTTGAGTCGGGTTTTTTTATTGCCTGCTATTTTATTGGCCGCTCAATCGGCTTGGCCCGTGGCCCAACATACAGTTGATCAGAACTTTTGAGAGAAGCTGTTAGGAGAGACTGTTTTAAAAAGCGGCCCTAAAAACACAGGCACAAAAAAACCCGCAGGCTAATGCGGGTTTTTAATTGAGCACCTTAGGATTACTTGTCGTAAGCCTTAGACAGAGATTCCAACTGACCCTCAAGATACTCTCTGGTGCCATTGAGGCGCTCCATCATCGATTCCATTGCTGCAAACTGAGTGAGGTAGCGATCATAGACTGCCGTCATGCGTGTCTCTAAGTCTGCAAGTTGCCCTTCATAATCTTCCAGGGCAGCCTCAGCACTTGTCTCTCGCGTGGCCAGCAAGCTCTCACTATCAGTCAAGCCCTCAAGGGTAGTAGCGATATCCTGAGCCAAGCCCTTTTCCGCGCTGCCGTATATATTTTGGTCACTGGTGTTGGCGGTGAGCATCATCACGACATCGTCATAGCTCTCAGAAATAGCGGTATCGTACTCATCTTCGTCAAAGGTCAACTGACCCTTCTGATCAACGCTGATGCCAATATCACGGAGTCCGGTAATATCGCCAGAACGAGTCGATGAGTCATCAAACAATGAACTCCGCACCTGCTCCATAACATGGCGCGCAACCGCGAGATCCCGCTGCAGTGCGCCACTGAATTCGACATCTTCTTCAGGAGCTTTAATAAAGGTATCCATAATATTGCGAAAGTCATTGTAGACCTCAACAATATTTTCAACTCCAGTTTTGAGCGTACCCTGATCACTGGTTACAGTTAAACGGGCCCCGGCACTAGTGACCGCATTCAAGTTTAAAGTAGCACCGGTAATCAGATCTGAAATTTCGTTGCTGCTGCGGGTCACGGCCAAGCCATTAAACTCCAGCTGCGCATCCTGGGCCGATTGCAAGCTGTTAGCTACCTCATCGAATCCCAAATCAGGAGTCGAGGAAACACTAAAAGTGCCCTCACTGCCCTCAGCTCCACTGAGCACAATGCGGTAGTTAGCACCGGCAATACCGGTGTCAATAAGAGTCGCAGTAATGCCCATATCGGCATCGTTAATCGCACTGACGACCCCAGCAGGGGTATCGGTTGCAACAGTAACAGTACTGCTGGTGGTGCTGCTAGCTCCCACAGCAAAGGTTAGATCAAAGGAGCTGCCAGAATTTAAGCTGCTGCTAGTGCTGCTGTATTCTGCGGATTTAACCCGCTGTTCGAGAGCCAGCTGAGTCACCTCAATGTTATGAGAACCCGCTTCAGCCGTGCCATCAACAGCACTAAAACTCACTGCGGTATCACTGGAGCTGGCGCTATTAGTAGAGAGTTCATCGGCATCATTGAGCGCTTCGAAAGCGGTTTGCAGCAAGCTCACCTGATAGGAGATCAATCCGTAGGCAGATATCTTGGCTTCGGTAGCAGTGACAGCAGCTTCAATTTTGGCCTGCTTAGGGGCCCGCTCCACCGAGGTTAAATCCTCGGCAAGCTTGGTGATATTCAACCCTGAGCCGGCGCCCAGAGTGGTCATAATCTGTGCCGTGACGCTTTCGGTTGCTGCTACTTCGGCCATCTATATTCTCTCGTGTTTGTGTTCGCTTTCAGTATCGCTTTCAGTATCGCTTTGAGTATCGCTTTGAGTATCGCTTTCAATATGACTAACAAATTGATTTCGCCAATTAACGAATATAATCAAATAACGTCAGCTGAGAAATTTTGGCAAAACTGCTCTGCCCTGCTTCCAAAGACATAATTTCAGAGGTCAGCTGAGTGATAGCCGAGGCGTAATCTAAATCTTCGGCGCCGGACAACAGTGTCTGATAGCGCAGCTTGGCATCGGCCAGACTGTCGGCCTGGTTCTCGGCGGTGTTCATACGGCTACCCACATCGGCAATAGAAACCGCCAGATTGAGTGTCAAATCACTCACCTCCGCGAGACTATTCTGCAGCTGTTGAGAATCTTCGCTGAGCAGTGCGGTAGCAAAATCATCGATAACATCGAAAAACCCTACTCGTTCACTAATGCCATCCGTTTCGCGAATCACACTGCTAAAGGCTTCATTGCCAGGGCGATTAAGGGCCAACTGGCGCTGATCCGAGACATCTACCAACATGCGATTTTGATCGCCCTGATAAACCAAGTTCCCCGAAGCATCTTCAGCAAAGGGCTGGCTTCTCACCATCGAACCGGAAAAAACATAGTTGCCCGAGACATCCTGAGCATTGGCCAGTGACACCAACTGATCGCGCAAAGCGCGGACTTCAGTGGCAATAATTCTACGATCACCGGTGGATAAGGTGTCGCTATTACCCTGCACCGCAAGCTCGCGGACACGCTGCATAATATCTTCCGAGGTCATCAGTGCAGCTTCTTCAGCAGCCAGACGACTGTTAATAGTGTCGAGATTGCTCGCGTAACTGTCCTGGCGATTGAGAGCCGTGCTCAGGCGTTGAATTAATGCCGCCTGTTCCGGACTATCACTGGGACGCAGTACCTGCTTGCCGGTCGCTAGCTGAGTCTGCATCTCTGAGACTTTGGCCTGCTGCTTCGACATCTGCGTGGTGGCGCGGTCAAATATCTGGCTAGTAGAGACTTTCATCAGTCAATTCCTTAGCGAATCGTTAATATTGAATCAAATAGCTTCGAGGCTACCTGAATAATTTGAGCCGAGGCCTGATAGGCCTGCTGGAAACGGATCAGTTCAGCCGCTTCCTCATCGAGGCTAACTCCAGAGATCTGATCCTTGGACGCCACTGCCTGGTTATAGACCACCTGCATCGCTTCCCGAGACATCATCGCCAGCCCAGCTTTACTGCCCACGGTGCCCACCAAAGTAATGTAGGACTCACTAAAGGTGCGGCCGTTATCTAGCAGCGGCTTGTCTTGCAGACCAGCAATACGCAGCATATTGCCGTTGTCGCCAATACCCTCTTGATTGCTGTCCACAGAAAATTGGTCACCGGCCTGGGGGTGGCCATCGATCACTACACGCATGCCATGATGAGTAATATCCTCTCCTTGGCTATAGCTGCGGGTGGCGACCACTGTGCCGGTGGCATCATCGCTAATACTGTATTCCGTGGCCGATAGAAAATTGATCGAAAAGGGCTGCTGCAGACTCTCCGCCAGGGCCTCGTTGTCCGGCTTGCCGAAACCTGCCGCGACAGCAGCACTGCCGGTGCCGGTGACAAAGACCGCCAGATCTTCAGTGAGGGGGCCATCCACATAGATGCCTGTCCGCAGACCCAATACCGCTAAATCCGCCGGCACGCCGGCGGCACCAAAGGTAAAGCGAATCTCCTCGTCGCCCTGGAGTGCCAACTGTCCGCTATAAACGCCATTAGCCTGACCCAGCGCATTGGTGTTAGAAGATGAGTCTGGGTTGCTCAGAGTAATATTTGCGCCTTCATAACCCACTGCATTGGTCACCTGTAACTGATCATTACCGTCCACTGTGGCAATCACATTGGTACTCGCAGTGGCACTGTTAATTGCCTGTGCCAGCTCCTCGGCAGAGGTCAGCAAGCTGCCATCGCCAATGCTGACACCGTTGATAGTCAACTGCTGAGTAAAGTCGATACTGCTGGCGTCCAGCTCAATGCGAGTCATGGCAGTTGCCGTGACGCCGGTTGCTGCCGCCGCGCTGTTCAACCAAGTGGCCATTGCCGCCGCCGAACTGGTATCTCCCGCCGCCAGAGACAAAGTGCCCAGCGAGGTGCCGTTTAACATCAAGGCATCGGCGCTGACCAAATCAATTGCTGCCGACGACTCATTGGTCTGCAGGCGAACAGAGTCAGAAGTGGCCGCTGCCGCAACGGTGGTAATTTCATAGGCATCGGTAATGCCCGAATCGCTAACCTGCCAATCTTTGCGTTCTACTTCACTGGCCAAAAAGCCATAGGTCAGCTGCAGACCCTTATAGCTATCGGCGCCGGTGGCATTGAGGTAGCTATCGCTATAGCTGCTGTCATCATTAAATCCTGAGTCACCGGAGAGCATGGTTACCCGAGAGGCATCATCCAAACCGTGACCGAGAACATGTACCGCATCAGCGGTCATCACCTGAAAATTGAGATCGCTGTCTTGGGGCACCTGCATCATCAGTGAAGTCTGGATGCTGCCCTTGGGGATTATATAAGCCGGCGACAAATAGCTCGCTGTGACCGGCACAGCCGCCGCAACACTGGGATTATTGCCGAGGCTGTCAATGGCCTTGCCACCGGCAAAGCCAGCAGCGCTACTCGGGATACCCTGCTCGAGGCTAACCGTAGTATCGCTGAGATTACTAAAATTGCTCTTGATGCGCATAGTGTCAGCGGTGGCCACAGCCAGAGGATCAGTCTGAATCATGCGAATGCCGCTAGCAGGCCGTGACTGTGGACTGATAACAAAGGTTTGGCCGTCGCGGGGCATGGCCGCGATAGAGATATTGAGACCGGCGTAGTCAAAACCACCGGGGCCAGGAGCCGCCTGAGTGACCGCGCCGCTAGTCAGATCCTCGATGCGCCAACTGTTTTGCTCACTGACCCAAGTAGCACGCAGAGGCGCATAATCAAACGCCTCGGGATCGACCACCTGAACCTTAACGCTGCCCACATCACCTGATGCCACGGCAATATCAAAAATAGGATCTATGGCAAACAGATCAGTGCCGGGATCGCCGCGACCATCGAGGCCGGAGCTGTGAATCTGGTTTACTTCCGCCACTAGGGTCTGGGCCAGATAATCAAAGCTGTCCATAGCGGGAGAGAGTGTCTGGGTACGAAAATTTAACAGTCCGCCGAGCATACCGCTGCTCACGGCACTGGCGGCACGCCGATCGCCGTAGGGCTCAAGAATTAAATCCACGCGACCTGGATCGCTGTCATCAAAGGCAACACCGAGATCATAGGAGTACTTGCTGTCGGTAATCAAGCTGCCGGCACTATTGGCCAAGCGCACCTGCACCTGTCCTGAGGTAGCCTCGGTGACATGAATTTTGGTCACTGCAGACATATCCCGCAGTAGCTGATCGCGCTGATCGAGCAGCATCGGTGGCTGGCTGTCGAGGGTCAGCTTTTTGCTTAACTGCTTGTTCACAAAGGCGAGCTTGTCGGAGAGGCTGTTGAGGGTGGAAATCTGCCCTTCGACATTCTCGCGAGTCTCTATCTCTACGGCCCCCAACTGAGTCGACAGTTCGCGAAAGCGCGCAGCCATACCATCGGCGTCGCGCAGAAAATCACTGCGCAGATTAATCGATGCGGGGTCCGCACTCAGGGCACTGGCCGCGGCAAAAAACTTGTCCATAGCAGTGGAGAGGCCGGAGGCTTCGGAACCCATAATATCCACTACGCGGTTAGCGTAATCAATCAGTGGTTGCTGGGTGGCAAGCTTACTGCCACTGTCACGCAGGCTGGCCTCGGCAAATTCATCATAGGCCCGCTCGATATTGTCCAGACGAGCGCCAGAACCCACAAACACAGTACCCTGTTGACTGGGGGCATTCTCTGACGTCTCAGAAACTTGACGTGAATAACCTTCGGTATTGAGGTTGGCGATGTTGTTACCGACTGTTGAAAGGGCCTGACGGTACAACTGAGTTGCGCCTGCTCCGATCGATAGAATATCTGCCATAGTCCCCTCCTTAAATTTGTCTTAATACTTAATGGTGCAATTTGTTACTGCCGGAAAATTACTCTCGCCCAGTCAGTGGCATGGCG
>Ga0208971_1000316_pt1 | contig 36410 bp, 56 predicted proteins | sample AOAMet1_18_M0_10_2_FD_188229 | JGI IMG/M metagenome (GOLD analysis project Ga0208971, IMG submission 188229) | Ammonia-oxidizing marine microbial communities from Monterey Bay, California, USA - CAN11_18_M0_10 (SPAdes) | ecosystem: Environmental > Aquatic > Marine > Intertidal zone | place...
TGGGAGGCACAGGTAACGAACTTGTTACGGCTTATCAAATATTTAGAGCGACTGAAACGCTACCTAATAGAGAAATTCTTTTAGACTCTGTAAATAGAATCTTTGCTACTGTGGGTTACGACCAGATGAACCTTGCCGTTGTTGAGGAGCCTATTAACTTGGAGAGCATCAAGGGTGCTAACACTGAAGACTTATAATAATGGTTGACGTAATATTCATAGACGATAACTACCTGTACCAAAACTTCCCTTTGCCGAAGCGTATGGACAGAGGTGCTTTATTGGCATTAATCCAATTAGAGCAATTCACCTCAATACAAGACCTTTTAGGTACTTGCTTGTACGAAGACATTGAAGCTAAAGTACTGGCAGAGACTTTAAATGTTTCCGAGCAAGGGTTGTTTAAGTTGGTGAAGTACACGTTAGCTATGTATTCAGCAAAGGCTGCTATATCTATATTAAGAACGGCCACTGCAACGACCAAAGCGGAGGAGCAGAAGCAAGACCAATACATCCTTGACACTATATCTACTACTGTTGATAGTAAACTATCTTACATCAACAAACGTATCACTAACTATATCCTTGACAATGAGGCAATTAAAGCAATCGCTACTGCCGATGGTTGTAACAATGACTTGTTTGATGAGGAAGATACCTACCAAGGTGATGTGTTCTACCCTCAAGATGGTGTTATATATAAATCCTGCGAAGACGGAGGAGTAAGCTACAACCCTTAATGGACACTACAGATATCAAAGTATTACTTCTCAACACCTCTACGATGGCGATATCATTCTCCAACCTGGAGAACACCCTCAAGATATTATTGCTTTTAGCATCCATAGGTTACACTGCACAGAAGTGGTACTTTATGAATAAGCGCAATGGCGGAAGAAAGTAAATCCTTTATTAAGGAAAACTGGTCTATGTTGATATGGCTTGTTGCAGCAGTGTTTGCAGCAGGTGGAATCTATGCCGAGTTCTCATCACTCAAGATGGAACTACATACCGTACACGAAAGGCTTGATAAAAAGATTGTTGTAATCAACAACATAGAGGATAGAATCTATTCCCTTGAGAAGCACGTTGAATACGAGAAGGGATACAAAGAGTCCCAAAAAGAAAAGAGGTAGACTAACGCCTACCCCTTCTTATTACAAGTACCCTTACAGGTACATTCTACAGGTGCGTTCTCGCACCAACTTACTTTACCTTTGTTCTCTTGTCCACGGTTCTTACTGCGAAGTACCCGCCTATCACTGTTACGCTTACCAGCTCCCATAATCCAATCCATCTCTCGTTAACACTACTAATACCAAAGCCTTCAAAGAAGGTCATAAGCACCAGGAATATCATAACGGTTGCAAGGGTTAATGGTCTAACGTTCTTACTCAACCAAGAATCGGTAAGGCTATCGGCCTGCCAACGCTTGGTGATTTCTTCTTCTATGCTTTGACGCACAGCTTCTTTCTCTTCGGGTGTAGATACAAATCTATCTACCACATTGGCAACTGCTTCCACAGCTTCCTTCGCACCCCCTGCAAATAGTTTGGTTATTGGATTTCCCATAATTAACTACCACACGCTTCACACTCTGGATTATCAATGGAGCATTGAGCGTTATTGTTTTTCTCGTCATTAGTCATTTCGTCTACGAAGTCAGCGAACGTATCGCTTACATCAAAATCATTTTTCATTAGTAGGTCCAGATTACATCTTCACTTTTGTTTGGGTCATCATCAACGTGTATAAAGTTCTTTGCTACACCGATGCGATTAAACCCTACTTGGAGAAGAGAGTTAATAATTAGATATTTTTGTGTTGAGGTGGGTGCGTAGATATCTACTGCGTGTCCATTTGTGTGACTACTTCCTTTCACACCACCTACCTTAGCATTGTGAGCTGGGCTTCTGTATCCGCTTGTTATCTTAAAACCAACTGCCGCAATCTTTCTTGCTTGTGCTAACTTGTTTAAGAACTCTACGTCCATATGCTCATAGCTTCCCGCTTGGTCGGGGGAATCAAACTCACTGTACTCAAAGTATAAGTGAAAGTCACTGTTTAGATTTGTCATCATTTTCTATTTTTTCGTCCCAATAAATAAACACCCACTCGGTCTTAGAATTTACATTATTCATTAACCAGCTTCCTGTAAGAAAGCTCTGCAATGAAAGCTGTATATATTGCGTATAAGGGGCTTTCTCCGAGGTAAGCATACAAGAGTAGGCTACACCAGAATGAGAGGCACAGAACGCAGTTAAATGGCTTAAACGGAAGGATTCTTTCCATCACATAACCATAGGGTTCAAAGATAAACAAGAATGCGAACATAAGTCCTACTGAACTTATGAGTAACCAACTGTTATAAATCTCCATCATAATTTCTCGCTTAGATAATCGTCTTTAATATACCGCATTAACTTGGTAACGGATTCACCATCCTCTATTAAGGTGAGGTAACCTTTTATGTTTTGACCATACACATCGCTGTGATTCAGCGATACTATCTTATTGGTCATCGTTGAGTATATAATACTAATCACAAGATTTGCAGCAGACTTACCTTCGGTATAGTAGTGCAAGAACTTCTCACAGGTACGCATCACAGCAGCATCTATTAGTGCTTGCTTCAACTCGTTGTTACCATCTGTTACAAAGGCTGATGCAGCTATCTCCTTACAACGCTGTAGTATAAAAATACCAAGCTCGTTTGTTAGGCTACCTTGTTCTACAGATATTATTGCTTCACGCTCAATCAGAGACTTGTCGTACCTCGGCATATTGTTCTTCTACTTTATTAAGTATAGTGATTATAATAGGCAGGTAATCAGACAGCTCCTGCGTGTTTATGCTAAGTTCAAATCCCAATCTAACCAGTGTGACTGGCTCGTGGTTATATACCAATACGTCAATGACTCGGTATATATCAAGAATGAGATTTGCTTCTGCGTCTGTAAGGTCTTCGTAGTATTCTTCAAAAAGCATCTTAATAGGATGAGCGTAGTCGCTCTCCCTTTTCGGGGTCAAGCTCTACGATTAGTTCAATGTACTCTGCTTCACGCCTGTAGGCTTCAGCAACCTCTTCGTGCGTAGAGTCGGTACCTAAGTTTGCAAACAGTATAGCCATCTCATACAGGTAGAGGTCAATCCTGTTCTTAATTAATTTACACGTTTGATAATTTCTTTGGTTAATCATAACACTTAATTTTTACTTTGAAAGAATCTTTTGGTAAGTCCTTGTCAATGCGGATGTCAAGTCTTTTGTAATACTTGTTCCCATCGTCTTTAACGATACCCATAGCAACGAGAGTATCTGAGAGAAATTTTGAAACAAGAATAACATTGTCAACATCGTGACGAGAATGATACCTAATATGAATCTCATAGGTTTCACAAGTAAACTCATCATACTTCTCAAGTTCTTCTTTACAGAATTTAGAGTATTCATCTTTTTGTTTTTTACGGATTGCCCAATGCTTACCAGCGTAATACTGATTTAAGCTTGGTGGTTTAGGAAGGTTAAGGTCTATCTCAAGCATAGTTCTTAGCATATTTAATGTCCAAATATCCTACCACTTTGTCAATGAACTGACGCTGATTGAAGTGTGATGTCTTAGGCATACCTCTTGTTTCCCAAATAGGCTGGGATATACTTGCAAGATTAAATGCATATATACCATTAGGTGTTTGAGAAATATAGACAGGTATTGTAAGATGCTTCTTTGCTCTTGCAATAAGCTTATCGTATTTAGCCTTCTCTATAATCAAGTCATCATAATGCTTGTTACGGCACTTGAGTTCTATATCGCACTCCAAGGAAAGAGAATAGCAATCGTAGTGATTGTACTCACCTTCAGACCATTCAAGGTCTGGAATATAATTATTCTTTAGGTGTTCAAATAAGCTATCCTCATTCTTTTTCCAACTCATCGTTTTTGTCTTAATGCTACCTTCAGTAATATCAAGTAACCGATTAAATCTTGGACTGTATCTTCAGTCTCATCTGTAATACCACGCATCTTGATTCGCATAAGCTTATCATCAATGCGACAGCATAGGTTATGAACTGCATCACCACCTGCAAAGATACCAGCAGGGTTAAGTGCTGAATCTCCATAGGCTTCGTTCTTTAGCAGTAGCAGTTTTGTAACTGCCTCAGACTCTTGTATTATTAAATCTCTTGTATCCATATTCTAATATACTTACCCGTCTAATAAGTCTACCTCCAACTTATATATTTTTTTAACATTGTCCTTCTCAATCACTAACCTACCGCTTGAAGGGTTTAGGAATATGTATCCAAACCCACCCTCAATACCTGTGTAATCAGCGATGTCTACCTTGAATATAGTATCATTTATAGATAGACTTCCGTTAGGCATAACCTCCACCTTCTTGGCGGAGGGTACATTGAACCGAAGGAATGCCCTAATCAGTTCAGCGAATGCTTTTCTTCTATCAAGAATTAGGCTGTGGATAGGCGTATTGTTTTTCTCCTCTGCTGTCAAGTTCATAGTATCTGTTTTTCATTTTGTCATAATATAAAGTAACGGTCCCAAGCTTACCTACAATCTTTGGTTTAGCCTTGACCACTGTAATCTCCACTTGGTTAGGCTCGTAAGGCACACCATTACCATCCTCTAATCCGTAGGGGCAACGCCATACATTAACAACCATCATACCTTTACGGCTCCATTGCATACCACCTGCTATGTCATTCATAGTAGGCTTGTCAACATAGGGTACGCCATTCTTGTACTTCGCTTGTTGGTGTTTAGTGTGTACTGTTACAATGGTGTGGTAGTTCTTTTCTGCTGAGTGCTTACGCACTTTAGTAAGTACCTGCCCAATAGCAATATCATCACGCACACCAGCGGAAACATCTGTTCTAATCTCAGTAAATGGGTCAACCATACATCCATCAATAGTGATGAAGTTATCTTCTTCAATAGTCTCTACTGCTGTGTAGAATCCCTCAATGCTGAGGTCTTGTAGACCGCTATCAATTAGGTAGAAGTGTGAGTTGATAAACTCAATAGCCTTCTCCGTCTCCTCATCTGTAGCAGTAAGGTGGTCATTGATTAGGAATGGCTTACGCAGATATACCCATAGTAATTCTGCAAACACCTCTGTAGGTGAGCCTGTCTCGGGTGTGTACACAGCCCACTTCCAACCGCTGAACTCTGATAGGTTCATCATTAGTTCAAACCCGAACTGTGATTTACCTTGATGCGCCCCAGCATAGATGTATGTGGTGCTACCTTTCTTAACTGAATACTTGTCAAACAAGGAATCAAATCCTGTCCAAGCACCCTTCTTAACTCCTTCCTTGCGTAGTGTAGACAGTGAGTCTACTACGTCCTCTGCTTTGTAAATAATGTTTCTCATTGCTCTTGTTTTTTATTCTCCAAATTCTTTGCTGTAATCTTCCTCTTTGTGTGAAAAGCTATTGCTTATTTCCTTACGATAGAACTCTTCTGTGATATGGAAATCGTAAACGCTTTTGCCTGTTGCTCCTACAAACGACATCATCTTTGCTATCATCTCGGGATTGCGATTGATGTGGTCAAGAGACTTTGCTCTTGTAACAAACTGAAAGGGTCTGTCCTTTGTACCTTGATACATATTGGTGTATCCGTTACCACGCTTCTTCTTCCAAGCAAGGCGTACACCAACGTCATAAATCATTTGTCCTTCGTCACTCATATTACATTTTTATTAATCGTAACCTTCTCTGATACTTACGGATAAGTAGTGCTGAGTTGGTTAGTTGGTTTTGAATATCTTCACTCCACCCAAATCTACTGGCGTGTAGTGTTATGTTTACTTGGTCTATCATTAACATCTCCAAGTATTTCTGTATCTCTCTTATGTGTCTCCTCTTCCTCATCATAGCTCTACAAATTTATATTTATTTGGGTCAGTCCTATACATTGTTTGTGTCCAATCCTTTCTACTGTCGTATACATCTGCCTCAAACCAATGCTCATACATTGATGAAGGAACTACGATAGCGTGTGTTAGCTGTGTGTTTACCAAGAAGTAGGCACTCGGTTTAACCTCGTGTCTATCATATGACTTTTTAGCACAAACTATTATACTGCTCCAAGGTATTTCATCGTGAGAGGTGAAGTCAAAAGATTGGTGTTTGACCTCAATGATTTCTTTCTTACCATCTCTGTGTAAGATTATATCTCCCTCATCTATGAAGTCCCTGTACTCTTTCTTTGAACCTGCAATATGTAGGGCGGGTACAGTAACTGTCATCTTCTTGCTGTGCAGGTACATTGCTACACGCCAAACCGCTGCGTTAGACTTACCCAGCTTCTTCATATAATCATCCCAAGCTTTATTTGTCATCCTTTCTCCATTTGTAAATTAGGTAGCCGTTCCAAGCTAATACTATAAAACATCCTACAACATCCTCAAGTGTCATCTCTCTTTGTTGTTAAAGTAATAGGGGGGCCGAAGCCCCCCATCACTATTTAGAATGGCATATCATCACCATCATTCACAGCTTGTGCCTTCGGCTTACCTGTGTACTCTCCTTGCAATTGGATGTACTTACCGCCATCACGCTTGTCCTTAATCTCAAGGTTGACCCAGCCCTTTTCATTCTTGCTGTTAGTCAATACCTCAAAGTCCTGTGGACCTAAAGCTACCTTTACAATTTCACCGAACTTAGTGGTGATTACACTTGTCTTTCCAACGAATACTTTGTCGTTTGCCATCTTGATTTTTGTTTAGTTACTTGTTAATAGTTCTTTTAAATGCTCGTACCTTTCCTCCATTGCGCTGACTTTACCAGCCATCTCATTGAGTCTGTTTACGTTTACTTCATTTGAATGCTCATAGCCTTCAACAAATGCTTTGACTTTCTTGTACTTGATTAGGTACTTTTTGTCAGCCATTCGGTTATCGTGTGAGCCGATATATACCGATACTCCTTTATGGTCAATGCTCAATAGCCTCGCTATCTCACGAACACCATAACCATAATCATTGAACACAGCACAGGCAATGCCCTTAGCTAATGCTACTTCTTTCTTCTTACTGTTAGACATAATGTCTGATATAGCTACACCACTAATGGTGCTTGTACCCGAGATGATAACATTCTCAAGGCTACTATATGACATCAATGTCTGCGCTGTATGGTTTAAATTCTCCATTGATAAATAATCTTTCGTAAAGGTTAATTGATTCTTCTAACTCTTGCTCACCTCTTGCAAGGAAAGCATCACCTGCTTCGTATATGCCTACCTCATAAGGGAACTCTTTCTGTACAACTAAGAAGTAGAACTTATCTACATTGAAGATAGTCTTGTACAAGTATGCTTGTTGTGCATAGTTGAAGAAAGCGTTACGCTTAAACTTGTGCATTGGGTCACGAGTGGTTTTCAAATCCACAAGGTAGTTGTCTACACCATTCCAAGCTAAGGCATCAGCCTTACCCTTGACCTTCACGACATTGCCTTGAGCGGTATGGTAGTCCATTATTCCTGGTACTTCGGGAGTAAACTCAAGACCCATAATCTCCTTGACAGCATCAACCTTCATCAGCTTGTCATACATACCTTCAACAAGGTGGAAGTCATTCTTGGTTAGTGCAATGGTCTGTGGATTCTCAGCACGGAACTCCTTGTAGTCGTTACCTCTGCGCTGACCTTCCCAACCAATGTAGTTTACCTTGTCCTCCAAGAACCTTGCGTGCAACGCACGACCTACATCAAACGCTGAGGTATTAGGCTGTGACCATTTACCTTTGTGCCATAGGTTGAACTTGGTAGGGGATTCTTTCATTAGCTTGAGGGAACTATTGGACAGGTATTCCCTGTCCGCATAGTACACCTCATCATCATTAAACCTTTCTAATATATCCATTATCCTAATAGTTGCTTACGCTGTGCAGCAGTCACTTGGTACTTGCCTAATGCAGACTCTACCATATCACGCTTACCATCTGCGATAGCCTTCTCCATCTTAGTCATAACCTCTTTGGTTAGCTTAGGCTTAGATGCTGGGGCAGGTGCAGGAGCAGAGTTTCTGCCGTGGTCATTGGTAGCATCGGGGTCTTTGGTATCGTCAATAAGGAACATACCATTGAGTGCATACTTACGAGCGTAAGATGAACTTGCTCCAAAGCACTGTGCGATATCCATACCCTTACGATTAGGGTCAATACCTGCTTGTGCAGTTACTACTCTGTCTACTTCTCCATCAGATACCACAACCATAGACTCAATGTATGGGATACCAGCTACCTCAGCTACTGAATCTGAGATTTGCATAGTCAAACCATTAGTTGCAAGTAAAGGCTTTACTGCTTCCAAGATATCCTCAGCACTGCGGTAGTTGTAGTTACCGAACTTGTTACGTTGTCCCTTCGGAGCTTTGAGTTCCGACTGAACTTTAATTAGGGATTTGTTTAAATTGCTCATATAAAAATTGAATTGATTACTACTAAATTACACCAATATATTAATTACTGACGTAAACATTGTTAATTTTTTTCAGTACCATCCTCAGTACATCCTTCTTGTTCTTGCTGTCAAGCATTGAGTTGAGGAGTAGGTCGCTGATTGTATCAGCTATCTCATCCTTAGTCTCGTTGCTGTTAGGCATCACTTCATCAAAGATTAATGCCCACTTGTTTATCTCATCTATATACTGAACATCACGATAGTGCATAGCGTTGTTCACGACCTTGCTACAGTGCAACACAGTGGCGTGGTTCTTGCCAACCATCCTACCCAAGTGACTCGGGCTTTGATTATACTTTTGGTGGAGTATTGACAAAAGACATTGCCTTGCTATAATTACGCTCTCTCGTCTCGTCTTTTCTAACGGGTTCAAGTTGTATTGCAATTTGTAACTTGCTACGAGATGGGCTAACGTACTTTCCATCAGCCTCTTTCTTTCCATACTTCTCTTCATTCTCATTTAGGACTCCTATAAATTTCTTAATTCTTCTGATTGCCTTCTGCTTTGCAAGGTGTACCTTGCGTACACTTGTATCTGTATCTGTAGCCAGCTCCTTCATAGAGGACTCGCCAATCACACACTCCATTAAAGCTCTGCGTTGTAGGTATGGTAGGTTAGTCTCTGCATAATCTCTTACCACATCAATGAGGTTATCTATCTCTTTGGTATCTGCTATTGCATTGGCTTGGTACTTACTGTACTCATCATCACCATCACCATAGGTTACCTCACTCTCGTTGCGTACCTCTAAGTTCTTCTCGTTAGCTGAAAGGGAATTGGAATAGGAGTTGAGTATTGCGTATCGGAATGAGGACATAACGATGCCTGTCATATGCGCCTCGTTCTCAAACTCCTCATCTCTATTCACTAACCTCATTACATTAAGCACTGCTAAGTGGCTGGCTCTCTCTACTACCTCATCATTGTGGAAGGAGTACCCGTAATACTTTGCACAGAAGTGCAGGAACCTTCGGTCCGCAGGGAACCAATTGCGTAAGTCTCTCTCTGTTATCTTCATCTCTGTATACTATTATTATAATTACTAATACTATTACTTAGTAATAACCCTAAAGGTTATTACTTATAATACTATTATTAGTTATACTATTAGTATAAAGGCTACTAACATACAACATAAATTGGTATTCTGCATCTATGAATTGGTCTAAATTAGAATTGGTTATTAACATCTTCATCCATTTTTTCGTTCATAACTTGACTAAGCAACTTAGTCTTTAGGTTGAGAGCATCTACTGTACCATCGTATTTTAGTTTGAGACTACGATACTCATTCCTCGCTCTCTCTATCGTGTCTCGGTAAGTAACCATATCTCTGGTTCTTGTCTTGTGGGTTTCCACAAATTGCTCAAGCTGTAGGAGGACTTTGATTAAATCATTGTCCTCCTTTGCTTTCTCAGCTAACTCACCCAGCACCCAATACAGGTTGCTTAGGTCAGCACTGATAAGTAAATCATCTTTTATATTCATTAAGTCCAACTGTATTTAGTTATAGGGTAGAAGTCATCCGAGTCTTCTACACCCTCATAGTTATCCATATACTTCCAACGGTGTTCATCACTATCATAATACACCTCTCTGTTGTTATACTCGTCTACGAAATCGGGTTCTTCCTCTTCCCATATCTCTTCCGAGCTGACAATGTATACACCATAAGCATTTGATTCTTCCTCACCTACGATGTTGAAGTCAAGGTTAGGGTACGCATCAATCATCTTTTGAATCACAGGAGTAGGGAATGCCCAAGCCGTTCTTAGATTGTACTCGTGTTCAAAAGGGAAACCATCTACACTGATAGCCATCTCATCATCACACACAGCATTCCACTTTGTACCCCAATTATCTATATTCCAACGATACCAATTAGGTAGCCCTTGTGATTCCAACTCCTTCTCTTTGTCGGTAGATAGGTTGTCTCTATACAAGTTCTCTGGCTGAGGTATGAAGTGGTTGAAGTCAAACTCACGACCTTGTGTTTCAAATTTCTCAGAGCCTTTTACGTTCTCCACGAACTGCTCTACATCTTTCTTTTCTCCGCTCACGTTTAGTGAGAAATTAAACCAATTAGGCATATCAATCTTCTTTTAAAATTCCTACTTTCATTACTGCGTTTCTTTTGTGGTGCATTATCATAGCCATACGAGCCTCTTCAATAGTCTCAAAGTCTTGCTTGTAGTTGGCTACATCACCCTCCCATTCTACTGTGTACGTTAGCTTACTCATAGTTCTCAATTAAAAATTCATCTGTCTTTAGGTATCTACGCTTGTTGGTTGTTATGCGTACAATGTTGTCTGGGATAAGCGAAGTGTAACGCTTACGATTATTGTCCCACACTGTAAGCACATTAGGGTTACTTACACCCGTTCCTTTTACGAACTTAGATACTCCGAACCGACCATTGATTTTGGTCAGCTCTCCGTTCTTCTTGCGGTACTCTGCACCGAAGATTGTTCCTTTGCTTTGTAGCTCTGCGACTACCTCATTGAAATACTTTACCATTACTCTTCTAATTTTATGTTATAAATATTACACACTCTCTTCAACAGGATTTCTGTGTAGTGCTGTTTATCTGAGGACATTTCCTGTGTCATCCCCATACTCCATAGATAATCTATGGCTTCCATACAATCTTTCTTTGTTACTTGATTTATCATTGCTCTAATTTTTCTGCAAGTTAATACTTATTTTTTAAACCACCAAGTGTAGATGGAGATTCTTTTCTCCACCCACTTTCTCAGCCTCCTCATTATGCTCTAAGTTTATTAATTAATTCCTCTACAACATCCTCAACTATCTCAGTAATATCTGGGTATGCACCCGTGTTATTTCTGCCTTCATCAGTTAGTGCCTCTAACTTATTCTCAACTAATTCCTGCAAGGTATCTCTGTTCTCAATCTCCTGCATCACAAGGTCAAAGACAGTGTCTGCAATCTCAGAGTAATCCGTATCTACATCAAGGTCATTATTGATATCATCAATATCACAGTATGCTGTATCACGAACAATATCTTCTGCATCGCTATAGTTAATCTTATCCTCTACTTCATACTTCATATCACTTACCTCACTATCAAGGTTATCCACCTTGTCATCTACATCTGCGTATGACGCATCTAAGTAGTCCAACTTCTGTTGTAGTTTGTTTAGTTGTACCTCTAAGGCAAACTTCTCTTCATTGATTCCTAACCAATCTCTTAATACATTTTTCATAGTTTCTATTTATTTAATAATTCTTTTTGTAAATCATTTATCAATAAACCTATTCGCAATCCCATTTTGGTTTCATCGTATTCAAATTTATCCTCTAAATCATAGAGTAAATCAAATAATTTTGTTACCGTACTATTTTTCATAGTTTCTATTTATTAATTGTTAAAGTAATTATCCGTTCTCATTGCGCCATCACTTATAGCTTGGCGGTATGCTACCTCTTGAACATTGTAATTGTCCATAGCCGTTTGTCTCTGTGCGAACTCGTTTATAACGATATCCATTAGGAATTGCTGTTCGCTGTCTGTTGGGTAAAATGTCTGTTTCATAATCTTAATATAATTCATTTTCTACACAGCTATATACTAAGTCTGTGTCCTCATTCAATTCATCTAACTCTAATTCCGTAGCTTCTCGCCACTCCCCGTTTTGGAAAATACTTGCGCTTTCAATGTAAGCATCACAAAAGTCTGGGTAGTCAGCAGTATCTATACCTTCTATCACAAAGTCTGAGGCTACTAAGCCACTTAATAATTTAATCTCCATATCTATTCTGCGTTTTCTATTTCTGTTATTTCAAATCTGTGCGTATCTGCTACCTCTATAATCTCTATGTCTCCATCGTACATAGCCTCTAACAAATACTCCTCGCTATCCTCATTCCAAAGAGTTACCCTGCGGTTCACTCTTACTTTCACTGTGGCTTCAATCCACACATTTCCAATCTGTTCCATATCATTTAATTTCTTGCAATGTATAACTTGTTTTTATCTCTTCCAAATATTTTTAATCATTACCCATATTATGGCTTGAACCTCATAACCCTTGAGCGCATACTCTTGGGCAACACTTGATGTGAGCATCTCAATCCTGCGGTATTGTGCAATGGTACAACTCTCCACTGCATCAAACACACCATCATTAGGCACACCTACACACGCTCTCAAGTGCCACTTGTCTATCGTTATATGCTCTGGGGATAGTAGGCCCACGTTCATAGCAAAACTATGTGTCTTGGGACTCTTACGAACAAGGTCTACCTTACCATCTAAGTAGTCAAAAGCCTTTCTCTTGTTTGCACTATAGGTACATACCTTTACTTGGTCAGCGTTAAGACCTGCCTTCCAAGCCTTGATGACTGTGATGGTGTCTACTTTGTTACGCTCCCATTTGTTATTTGGGCTAAGGATTGCGGTAATAACCGCTACATCATAGCTATCCATCCAATGGGCTATAGCCGTACTCTCACAAAACTCTTGCGCTTCCTTGTACCAATCTATTCCACCATTCCATAGCTCGGGATGGTTCATAGCTTCATTAATCCACTCTCGTAGATTTGTCTTTACATCTCTATCCGATGTCTTCGTTACTGCTCTCTTCATAATTACTCTAATTTATTATTTTAAAAACTGAATATATACACCCGTTATCAGCTTGTATCTCAAACAATAGCCTACCACCCCAGCGGTCTTGGTGTACCCTATGTGTTTTGTACTTCACGCCCTCATCACACATCTCTGTGCATATTGCGTTTATGCATTTATTCGCTTCATCTATAGCGTCAAAGTGCTTGATATCTATCTCACCAATCACCTGCTTTACAATTGTATATTCCATCTATCTATCTTTTTACTTTTGCTAATTTATTAAAATATCCAACACGTTCCAAATAAAATGTCTTGGAATACGCAGAACATCGTGTACATCTCATTATTTGCTATCTCATCACAAACCCAATCTGTGCGCTCGTCATCATATTCCTGTAGCAGTACATCTACTGCTCTCTCCATATCAAACACTACAGGTTCCTCGTGGTAATCCTCCAAAACAAAACCCTGTTGGGGTACAAAGGATACCCCGAATCCATCACACCAATACTTTCCTTCCTCAGTGTTCATCACTGCGTTCATAATATCGTTAACGATAAGTTTACGCATCTCATTTGTGTACCTGCTTTCCATATTAGTATACATTTAGGTTTCTATTCTTTACTTTCCAATCGTACCCCATTGCAAATAGGATGTCTTTTACTCTCTCTCGGTCTAAGCTATCGCCATAACCCCAATGTACTGCTGTGTATTCGCTATCACAGCTTATGCGATACACCTCGCATACTCTATCAATTTCTGCATCAGTTGCATTCATAGGGTATAGTACACTGTCCATACCATAGAAAGCTCTTACATACTTTCTAAACTCTCTAAGTTCGTTATTCATACCTACTTTACTATTGCTATTGCGATTAATACTAAAAAACCAATTAATGCGATTGCCTCAAAGGTTCCCGAATTGTCATCATTGAACCTCTCAAGGGTTCTGTAAAATTTTGCTTTCATAAGCCAAATTAAATTTAAAATTAGATGCTCGGAGCGGTCTCGCTCCGCTTTGCCTGTCTTCAGTCTCCGAGCCTATACGATACAATACACCCACTGGGGGTCCAGGGGGTATTGCGAATTGTGTAAGTTTCTGTATTATGCCCCGCATTTATAGACCCGTTCTATAAACCTTTTAAGGGGGCATTGGGTGTATGTACGCCTTCTTAAATCGCTACACCCGCGCACAGGAAGGCCTCTATAGGGTTTTAGCCCTCGCCAAATATGCGCTAACCGAACAGCTTAGGCAGTCTTTACCTACTGCACCCGTAGGGGTGCTTTAGTGTACACGTACACTTAGCCTGTGGGGCGTATTACCACACCTAAACTAATTCGGCCCATATGTCAAAGAACACACCTTTTGCCGTTTCTCTTATATCGGTGCTTCATATGTAGCGCACTCAAAGTACAGCCTACAAAAGCCCTCAAACGTGGCGCACTCGCAGTACAGCCCACAAAAAGAAACAAAGGTGTTTAGAAGATGCGCAACGTTCGCACGTTGTTACAGGCTCAGCCCCGCACCTATAACACTATTTTTTCGCTTCTGCCTTATTTTGGCGCTTAACCTTATCAGCTATTTGAAACTTTGGGTTAAGGCTTCTAAGCGTACCTATTCCCCCCCACATTGAAACGTATTTTGCCTTGTAGCTATTCTTGAATTTCGCAAACGTTGGGAACGTTTTTCCCGCCACTCTTACTATGGTTTTCTCATAGTCAGAAGCACCACTATCAAAAGCACGTTTTAATTGTGCGTACACATAACGTAGACTTTTTTGTTCTTGCTTTAGGTAAGCATTCGCAAGGCGCTGTAATTCGTATGCTGTTGCATCGTTACCTTTTTTCTCAATTTCCTTAATAGTATTAAGGGCTTTTTGTTGTGCGCTAACCTTTGGCGCTGTTGCTGTTGCTGTTGCTGTTGTTTTGTTTGTAGCTGTTGCCATCTTTAAAAGTATTTGTGCGCATTCCGTGCGCGTTTATAATTGTATACCGCAATGTGCATTTTCTAATTGGATTTTAAGCCTTTTTCTCGCTTAGAATGATTCTAAATTAATAAGATGCTGTTTTTCAGTAAGTTAGAATTAAATTTTTTTTTGTGTCCAGTGTCAATACAAAAAGTTTTTGTGTTGTGCAATAGGTAGAAAATACTTAATAGTCTACGCCACCCCTCTTAAAATTGAGTAATTAATACCAAAAAATAAGTGCGAAATAATTTGGTTTTCTCATACTGACCGACTATGACGAGAAATAAGGGTAAGCTGACTCTACTGAGCGGGGGGAATGGGGCGGGGGGAAGGTGATTTGACGAATGTCAGAAGTACCTTTGGGAATATTGTATAATAATAAATACTATTATTATAATAGTCTTACTTTACTCTAATACTATTATCATAATAAACTTTACTATGGAAGTAAAGTTTATTATAATTAGTTTATTATAATAAGGGGAGAATAATGAAAGACACTGAACATTCAATATTGTATATTCCATTAGAGGCGTTCTAAGAGCCTCAATTAAACACTTCTATACAATCATATCAAAAGCAATAGTAATGACAACTAAGGACCTTCTAATAGCTTTATCCAGCCCCTCAATGCCTAAAGGTGAACTCAGATTAGAGATGTTTAAGTTTTACAACTCTATGGTGGGTAAGAGTAAATACTTTCCAAAGCAAGAGAATCCAAAGACATCTTGTGGGAGTTGTATCCAAAGGGTGAAGACTTCTATTTGGAAATGGTATCATAGCGATGAGACAGCGCCAAGCTTTAGCGAATTAACCTTTATGGGTAGGTTAGGCGTACATAACATTCCACTATACAGGATTACAGATGCCAAGTAAGAGAAACAGTTTCGGGAAAGTAGTCTCGGGTCGCGGTAGCGAACTAACAGACCTTCAGTCAAAGTTCCTTGAGGGGATTCGTGATAACGGTATGGATGCTTCGGGTAAGATTGCTAAGGAGCTTGGTTACACAAACTACTATCGTGATAGGAGAACTACAGGTACAGCTTTTCACAAAGCGTTAATGGAGATAGCCAACTCAGAGCTTAAGAGCATTGAGGCGGCCAAGGGAACAAACCTAACGGCCTTAATTCGTATTAGGGATATGGCGATAGCAAACGATGATATGAAGGCTGCTATGGACGCTATAAAGATTATCAATGATATGCAAGGGTACAAGGCTCCTGTTAAGGTGGAGCAGACCAAGATTGATATTACAGCTACGATAGATTTAACAGCTCCAACAGAAGAGCAAGACTATTTGGATGTAGATGCAGATTAAGCTATACAAGCCTACTGAGCCTCAGGTTGACTTCCATCGCCTCGCTCACGATGACAGCCCCTTTATTAGTTGTTTAGTTGCAGGAAGACAAACAGGCAAGACTTTCTATATGCAGAATGATGCAGTGATGAGAGCGTTGAACAACCCTAAACACCGAATGTTCTGGGTCAGCCCAATACAAGACCAAGCTAATAAAGTGATGAAGGACATTGAGGGGATGTTCAGTAGCCACCAAGATTTATGGACCAAGATAATCAAGCGTTATGACCGCAAGGCGAATGAGATGTATTTTTACAATGGTTCATTTATTAAGTTTCGCTCTGCTGACAGTGGGGATAATCTTCGTGGTGCCACATTGGATTATATATACTTGGATGAGGCGGCATATATGAAGCTTGATTTTATCAACGAGGTGCTGTTGCCTATGGTTACAAGGACGGGTGGTAAGGTTACTGCGGCAAGTACATTCAACGGCCCTAACTGGTTCTACGACTGGTACAAGGAAGGACAGCAAGAAGAGAATTGGGAACAGATTAAGTCCATTAAAAGGACGTACCTTGACCTTGATGATGACAATGTAGCCAAGACCGTACTCGGTATTAAGAAGAGTATGACTAAGGCGCAGTTTGACCAAGAGTTCCTTTGCAAGCCTGTGAGTGCTAATGCCTTGTTCAGCAATGTTGAGGACGCTGTTGTAGATAAATTAGATACAAGATGTGAGAGAACCTACATAGGAATGGATATTGGTGTGGCACAGGATTACACAGTGCTTACAGCGATGTCTGATGACTACAGGGTGGTTGACATAGACCGATTCAATTATAAGGAAGAGGGGATGGACTACGAGGAGTTTAAGGCAAGGATAAAATCATTCTACCTAAAACACGACAGGAACTTAGCTGCCGCATACTTTGAGGTAAATAATAACGACCTGTTGTTTGATGACTTGACTGATGACGATAGACTCTACAAACTTATACCCTTTACAACCTCAGCACAGAGTAAGCCCGAGATTATCCGTAACCTTATCAAGTTGTTTGAGGATAAGGTGATTAAGATACCTAAGAACACGGATTTGATAAAGGAGCTTTACGACTTTAAGTCTAAGCGTAACGCTATTACAGGTAACCTACAATTCTCCAACACCGATGGAAAGCACGATGATATGGTTATGAGCTTGGCAATCTGTGCGTATTGTGCAGCAGAAGAACAGGACGGTGGAGTAACTTTGTTTTTATGATTACATTCAGACAGCACATTAAGCTAATGAATTTTCTTGGTTCTGGAAAAACAACCGAGGATTTTATAGCAAGTTTAAACGATATAGAAAAAATAAACTTTATTGCCTTCTTTGAAGAAGTGTATCCCGTTCAAGATAATATGCTTGGTGATGAGAAGTTAAATGAAGAAAAAAAAGTTTACTCGGATGTGAACTCATTAGTCCTTGGTCAGTTTATAATGCTTGAGCAAATAATAACGGGCAAGACTAAATTGCCAGACCACCTAATTGACCTTGAAATAGCCAAGTTGATAATACGTCCAAGTCAAGATAAGGTGTTTGACAATGAAGACGTCTCTAAAGAGTCGGACAATCAAGATTATATATTAAACTCCGATGTAAGAAGAGTGTACTATGTATTAAACACCTATATAGACAATAGGAATAAAATACTATTTGAGGATTTTGCAGGTGTTTTTTATGAGGCTAATGACGAGGATGAGGAAGGTGAGTCTGAAGATGTAGGTTCTGATATGTTGTTCAACCAGCAATGGTATTGGTACTCTATAGTTCGTATGCTTTCGGGCGAAGATATACATAAGTACGAGCAGACCTATATGCTGCCTATGAGAACTGTTCTTCCCGAGATGTCTTACTTAGCGCAGAAAAGCAAGATTGAAGCAGCTAATCATCGTCAGCAAGAGGCAATGCGTAAATTGTAAATTTAAGAAAGGTTTATATGAATAATCTCACAGAGCTTTACGGTAAGATAAAGTCTTTTGCTGATGACCACAATATGGTTAATGAGTTCTTCGTAGCTAATACAGAAGAGGATTTGAACAACCGAGAGTTTAACTTTAAGACTCTGGCACTTCTTCTTCTTGAAGCTAATATATCAAGAGATTTAAACTCTCCTATATATACACTTGACTTTGGAGCAATCGTCATAGATAAGATTGGGGAAGATGATGATTTAGAATCAATAATGTCTTCAGAGGAAAACCTTTTTGTTATTGGACAGCTACAAGACTACCTCATACAAGAAGGCTATGATGTTGATTTTGGTGAAGTAGAACTTGTCTCGGCTATGGGAGAAGAGTATAACATAACCTCAGCAATGAGTGACTTTAGCGTAGTCCTTGCTCGCAAGCCTTATACGAGAGGTATTGACTCTTAAAGCATATGACTCGCAAGCAGTATGAAAATCAAATACGATTAATAGCAGTTTCAGAAACCTCAAGGGCATTCAGAAAGTCAGCTATAATAAAAGCTATTGTAAAAATAGCAAAGCAAAAGAACCACATTGCCTCGGGACAACTTATTAATCCATCTGAATCAAACTCAATAACACCTAACGCTGATGACAGATGGCTTGTTCCTAATAATAAAAAAGCTGTTATTGTAAGGGTTTACGGAATTAAGCAAGGCGTTCCGTCCTCTGTTAGAATTAAAACACAATTAAAGTACGGAGTTGATGAAAAGTATTATCAACTAACTACACACTCTAAGAAATTAAAACCCTTTCCAAGTGGGAGTGGACTTGTGAGTATTGATAGATTAGAGGATTGGATAAAACAAAAATCTTCACGAGGAATTTCGTTTAAACTTCCAGATAGAGGACAGGGTAGAAAAAAAGAAACAAGACCAATGGACCCGAGTAATCCCATTGATGTGGGTAGGGTCGCATTTGCTATTGCCAACGGAATTAAAAAAAATGGAATTAAGAATAGGTCAAACTTTTTTAATCCTTTTGAATATAAGAACACAGGAGTTAAGGCTACTTTAAGCAAAGCTGAAACAAGGATAAACGATAGACTTACCGAGCTTTTTACAAGCGAAGCAACCATTTCTATTGACAGATTAATTGAGACACTATAATGGCTACAACACAACAAAGCATAGATAAGCTTAACAAGTATACTGAAAGGTTAGAGCTTTTAAATAAGCAGCTTGAGGATGTAAATAAAAACACCAAAGAGTACAAGAGACTAACGGCTGAGAAGAATAAAGTGGAACAGAAAGCAGAAAAGGCATCAAAGGAGCTTTCTAATACTCAAGGTAAGCTTTCTTCTACTCTTAAAAATCACAAGCCTTTAATTGACAAAGCAAACAATGCACAGAAAAGGTTTAACAAAACCACTTCCGATGGAACAAAAGTAACCAAAGGATTTTTTAGTAGGCTTAAAACAGCAATAGGCACTTTGTCAAGGTACGCATTGGCATACGGACTTATAAACACTGCACAAAGAATATTCTCTGAGCTAACTGTTAAAGCATTTAAAAGAGCTGTAAACTTGGAAAAAGCTCTTGCTGATGTTGCTGCAATTGCAGGACTTTCGTCTTCTGAGATGCAGAGATTAAAAAATACGGTTTTTGAAGTAGCAGGAGTAACTTCGCTTACAGCCACGGAAGTTGTTGAACTTCAAAAGCAATTAGCGAAACTTGGTACCTCGGTATCGGACATAGAGAAATTAACAGAACCTGTTGCTATATTATCTCAAGCACTTGGAGAGGAACCTGGCGGTGTAGCCGCTACTTTAAAAAAGACTCTTAATCAATTTCAAGCAACGACAGAGGAGGCTAATAGGTTTTCCAATGCGCTGGTAGGTGCTGTAAACGAAACTGCATTGTCTTTAAATGACCTTGGTACAGCTCTACAGTATGTAGGTCCTCTTGCTGCACAGTCTGGTGTTTCTTTTGAACAAACATCATCTCTGTTAGGTATACTTGCCGACAATGGATTCCGAGCATCACGAGCAGGTACTGGATTGCGTAATGTCTTGCTTGAGGCGGCTAAATCTGGAAAGCCAGTAGTAGAGTTCTTGGAGGAGCTTTCAGAAAAAAACTTAGATGTAGCTAAAGCGACAGATATTTTTGGTAAAAGAGGAGCTTCCGCAGCTATTGTTTTGTCTAATAATATAGATAAATTTAAACAACTTTCAGTAGAGCTTGAGGATTCAAGCAGGTTGTTTTCCGCTAATGCAAAACAAATGGCTTCAACGCAGGGTCAATTAGATTTACTTTCCTCAGCGTATGATAAATTCTCAACAAGAATAGGCGAAGCTTTTATAAAGACAGAGTTATTTATAGGATTGTTAGGTATTCTTGACGGAGAAGCCGCTGCTACCGCAAGGGCATATAAGGCTATTGCAAATGCAAGTGGTGACGCAGCAGACGCAATTGAAGAACTGGTAGTATCTCAAAGAAATTATAACGAGGGTGCAAACAGAGTTGTCCCCGATATACAGATTCTTAACACAGCATTTGATGCACTGGGTAATCAAGCGGAAGTTTCAAAAGAAAAATTTATAAATGCGTTCCAGCAGGAAATAGAAAAAACTGGTGACCTGAGAGAAGCTTTGATAAATTTAACTTGGAACCCAACTTGGACTGGAGAAATAGAGCAGGCAGCAGGAGCTATATTAAAACTTTTAAAATTAACAGGAGATAGAAGTAAAGGCCTTGATGATTTATACATAGCTCAAGAGGCAAACAATCACATTGTAAAAAAGTTTAATTCAGAATATGCTGAACTATCAGCGTTAACTAAATCTGGAGTTGAGGTAGATAATGAATCTTTATTGCTTAAAAAGCAAATAGGTGAAGAAATAGAAAAACTTGGTAAAGAAACTTTTGAGTTAGGTAAAAAAGGGAAGGACCTTAATGAAGATGATAAAGAAAGTTTTGAAATAATAACAAAAAGAATTGCAATATTAAAGGAATTGCAAAACAGTATTAATGGATTGTCTGTAGATGAAGACACTCTTGCTGATAAAAGAAAGAAGGCAGATAAAGAGGAGCAGGATAGATTAAAGACAGAGCTTTCTGATTACATAGAAAGAATTAAAGAAACCGAAAAAGTAATTGGAGAGTTAAGAGTAGAGGTTGGAGAAAGCGCATTCCCTACTCAAGTTGATTTACTTGATGGGTTCTTTGGTGGTGCAGAAGATATAATTGCAGAAGCTACAAAAAGATTTGGGGCTGACTCTAAGTTTGTTAAGGGATTAATTAATACATTTAGAGACACTGCTGAAGAGGTCAGTATTCAGTTGCCTAAAGAAATAGGTGAAACTATAGATTTAGCTGCTAAGGGTGTATTTGGAGTTGACGGTGTTGATTTAGCGCAGTTAGAACTTGCACCTACAGTTCTGGACTTTTTACCAGAAAAAGCAAAAAGCCTTGCGGATAAAATCAGAGAAGCATTTAAAGATGTTAAACTTGCAGATGTGATTGCTGAGGGGTTAGATAAAACGGCAGAGTCCATAGCTGAGTTCAATGCAGTCGCTTTAGAAAACACTAAGGGTAGACTTGAAGCTGAGAAGAGTGCTATAAGCAATCGTTATGAAACAGAGAATGATATATTAAAGTCTCAGCTTGATAATCAGTTAATTACAGAGTCTCAGTTTAGACTTAAGCAGCAGGAGCTACAAAGAGCTAAGATAGCTGAGGAGAATGATATTGATAAAAAAATATTTGAAGCAGAGAAAAAACAAGACAGACAGAATGCTACTACAGATTATCTGCAATCTTTAGCATCTATCATACCTAATCTTATTATATATGACAAAGAAGGTAACCCTATAAAACTTGCTATTAAGTCTGCGATATCAGCAGGACTTACTACAGCAGCTTACGGTGCAGAGTTAGCTGCTATTGGTCAAAAGAAGTTCTTCCCTAAGAAGTTTGCTGAAGGGGGTATGGTTAGTGGTCCGTCTCACGACCAAGGTGGTGTACCGTTTTCAGTGCAAGGTCAAAGTGGTTATGAAATGGAAGGCGGTGAGTACGTCATAAATAAAAGAGCTACTGCTATGCACCGAGATTTACTTGACCGCATAAACAAGAGTGGTATGACAAGACCAAGAGCTGGAAGCTATAAGTTTGCAGAAGGAGGGTTAGTATCTTCACCAATGAACGAAAGTGTAGATTACTTAAAGGCTATCGCAGAGGCTACGACCTCAACAGCTATAGGCGTAAGTAAGCCTGTTAGAGCTTATGTATCTGACAAGGACTTGAGAACAAATGAAACTGAACGTAGAATCAGAGACAGAAACGATAAAGTATAATGGCAAATCATTTTAGAGCGGGAGTACCCGAATCACCAAGCGTTTTTATGTCTATCACAAATAATGGTGATGGGACCTTCAGAGAGATTGGAGCCTCTAATTTTAACACAGGTGATGTTGTTAGAATAGAATATCTCATCGGAGCCATAACATACGGCTTCTATGCATTGTGTATTGATGGAGGTGCAGACATATTTTCATTTGACAAGAATATATACAAGGGAGTTCCAGCTTCTTTTAATGCAGTGGGTGGTTTATTTAAAACTACAGAATACTTCCCAGAGGATATATTTAAAATAGATGTTGATATCCAGCAAGGCTCTTATTCAAAGCAATACATAAAGTATTCATCAAGTATTTCATATAAATTAATACTACCTAATAACCGCAGGAATCTTTATGGTCCCGACACAATAGGAGAGCTTTTAGGCTATGAAGAGACAACAAGTGGATATATACCTCAACTTTGTTATGTTGATGAGTGTGGAGGTGCTGCTTATGGTGTATCTTTTACAGAGGAGACTTTTCAGATATTCAGTAATAGATTTAAGTCTTCTATAGAATTTAATATCGCAACACGATAGTATGTATTTTTCATTAAAGATTAGCAGGGATAATATTCCTTCAAACTTTTATAAGTTAGACTTATTCCCAGAACAGTCACTTAATTATGATATTGAGTTTTACGACACAATCAGTATAGATAAGATTAAGCTGCCATTCTATACGGAATTAAAGATTCCTCTAACAGATAATAATCAAAGCACTAATCTTTTTAATTTTAACCCAAGCCTATCTCCTTCCGCTAATTTCCCTTTAGAAGACTTTTATTTTGAAATAGAAATTGAAGGTACTACTAATACTATAAATGGTTTACTTACTGTAAATACTATAGAATATAATTCTTCGGAACCTTATATTGAGGTTGGGCTAAAGGATTTTATATCAAGTTATCTATCAAAGATTAAGGATGTTCCTTTGGGAGATATATATACTGACAATTACTACACGTCAAGACACACCTTCACGGAGTTCCTAACGCCTACAGCAAGTGGTGGTGAAGCAGGTTTAATTAACACTAATCCAGACTATTCACGCCCAATATCGTTCCCGTATGTTGATTTTGTTAATGATGTAAAAGGTAAATTCAACTATGCCGCACGTCAGTTTGTTGAGTACGGACCCGATATGACAAGAGCGGGTATAGTGCCTGTTTTCTCGGTAAAAGGATTTTTAGATTATTTAGCTTCATATATAAACGATTCTAATTTCCCTTTTAGGGTAGACTCTAAACTTCTTGGTGTAGGTAGTTTTGCAGGTAATCCACAGTTCGCTGATATGCAGCCAGAGAAGATACATATGTTGCTTCCCTCAAGACTCCTCGCAAAGCAAGATGTAAACACAAGGCAGTTCGTTGTTAGGCAATCACCTGCTTGGGTAGGTACAAACACCAATATGAATAGATGTGAAGACCTATCTCAATCAACAAAGGATTTTAGCACTATTTACTTTAGCGATTCAGAGACTTCTGGCAACTATGGCACTACCCCAGGAGGGGGACCTGCTTATCCGCAAACACAGGAATGGGCAGCGGAGGAAAGAAATGGCTTTTATCCAGATGACGATGAACCGGTAAGAGGGTTCCTTGCTCCAAAAGTCGCTTTTAATTCAGAAATATCTTTAGCAAATGGTTTAACGTCTGTTACTATTGTTGACGCTTTATATGAGATACCTGTTATAGAAGAGGATAAAATGGTAGCTCAATTAAATACTTTTGACGTAAGTACAGATATAGAATTTAATCTACACACAAGTGTTTTTGAAGAAGGGCTTGAGGTTAAACGCATTACTATGCAAGATGCTAATGGTGATGATTTACTTATAACAAGTTCAGACATTCAAGGGGCGGTTCAAGGATATTCAATTAAGTCTTCTTCAGCAGGACCTAATTTTCATTATTTTGACTGTAGAGATGGTAATCCATCAATAATTAGTAATGGATACGTATTTGCCGATACACTTATTTTTGAGCCTATTGAAGCCCACTTCCCGCAAGAAGAAGAACTATTTATATATAGCGGAAGTAGATACAGCATTAACTACTGGCTTGAACCTATAGCTGGTAATATAAATCTGTCTTATGTGAATGGATTTGATAATGCTAATCCACACAATGGTACTGGTTTTACTCAAGCTACATTTTCTTATACAGATATATTAAAAGGTATAACAAGGTTTGGTGACCCCGATGGAGGTACAGGAGGTTATGGAAGATTAAATCTAAAGTTTGAAGCTAAAGAAGATTTTCTTCCTTACAAAAAAAGTGATGAGTTTATAATACAAGAATCTATAAACAAGTCTTGTTCTTATAATGTATACGATGTTTTATTAGGGATTGCTAAAAGATTTGATTGTGGCTTATACTATGATTATGATTCATCCTCTTCTCAAAATATTCTTCGCCTTGACCCGTTACACATTGTTCGTGGAGGTGCGTTAAACATAGATGAATATGTAGATGACTTAAATTCTTTTAAGATAAGTAATGGTGGAGATAGAGTTAAGTCTTTAGAGATAACAAATAAAGACTTTGGTCTTTACTATGATGACATTGATGACGATGGAGTAACAGTAGGCTCTACTACTCAAGAGATAAACCAAGATGGTATAGTAGAAATAAAGATTGATTTAAAAAGCTCTGTATACGAAAATTCCGTATGTGGTAATGTGTCTACCGATTATGACGATAATCAAAATTATCAAAACGGTGCGTTTAGCGCAAACGATTTAGGATTAACCCCTAATGTATTTACTCAAAACACAAAGGTTGGTTTTAGGTTTGCGTATCTAGATAAGCCTTTATATCAAAGCAATCTTCTTGTTCCGTACACCGTCCTTAAAGGATTCAATACAAGTGGCAAGATGATTACTGAAGTTGAAAGAATATACTCAAACAGCCAGTATGGTGTTACCTCTCAAAACCTTGGGGGCAAACATATATTCAACGGCAGGTTATTTTCAGAGAACCCATTAGGTTGGAGTTTAAAGTTTGAAGATGACAATGGTAATGTAACAGACACATACACAAATATATTTGCAAATGCTGACAAGATAAATCAATCAGAAAGACCAAATATTGAGTTTGATATGGTTGTCCCTGTATCAGAACTTGGTTCTTTAGATTTCTTTTTGTCACAATTTAATTCATCAAGAATAAACACATCTTCAAGCATATATGTAAAAAGTGCAAAAGGAGAGGTTTACCAAGAGTACGCTTACCTTACCATAAAAGGTTTATTGATATAATTGTAAATTAATTTGATGGCTACATACAACGACTACCCACAATCTGCTACTAACAACGCCAAGAAAGTTCTTGAGTGGAAGAAGAAGTACGGAAAAGAAGTTAAGGGAATGACTTCTGTGGGCTGGACTCGTGCAAACCAATTAGCATCAAAAAGAAAACTATCGTATGAAACTATTGCGAGAATGGCTGCTTTTAATCGCCATAGAAAGAATGCTGCGATTGACCCTAAGTATAAGGACACGCCTTGGAAAGATAGAGGCTATGTGGCTTGGCTTGGTTGGGGAGGAACGAGCGGTGTTAACTGGGCAATTAGAAAAGCTGAGAGCATACGAAACGGAACAGTTAAGGCAAGTGTTGATGTGGCTGACCTCCCGTATGGTGACCGTAAAGTCAAGGATGATTACGCTACACAAGGCAAGGATGGAAGCATTAAGAAATCTCCCAAAGCACCTAAGAGCGATACTCCTAACAAGAATCCTAAAGGTGTTGGAAAAGGTGGAAAGCTATCTGCAAAAGTTCTTAAGTCTATAAAGAATAAGGTAGACGCTTACAATGAAAAGTACCCCGATAAGAAGGTGGGTATGGGAGCTGCAAAGCGTGTTGTGCTTCGTGGTATGGGTGCATTCAATACAGGACACTCACCAAAGGTTACGAGTGCTACACAATGGGGACTTGCCCGACTAAACGCATTTATGTACTTGGTTAAGAACGGAAGACCGTCTAACCCAAAGTATGTACAAGATAATGACCTGCTACCAAAGTGGCATAAAAAAGCAAAGAAGAATGGATAACTTACCATTATTTGATATAACATTAGATGACATCGCTCAAGGGATGTACAAGATTTCTCTTGTAGATAAGCCCGCTATTGAGGAAGACTTCATCCACTTCAATGAAGTAGAGAAGGTACAGATGTTTGCTGATGAAAAGAAGAAAGAGGTTGTAGGACCGATTATGATTCCTAACAAGGAAATCCTACGCTTCTCACCCGAAATGGGATATTACTATGTACGCTTCACTGCGGAGACAATCCAAGAGATTATGTACAAGTATTCTAAGGAAGGGTTATTTAACGCATTTGGCATTAACCATCAGAATGATACTGACGATGTAGTGATGCTTGAAGTTTGGACTAAAGAGAGTGATAACGATAAGTCTGTAGACTATGGTTACAAGCTACCAAACGGAACCGTATTCGTGAAGGCAAAGATTGAGTCTGACGAATTATTTACTGCAATTGAAAATGGAGAGATAAATGGTTTCTCTATTGAGATTAAGGCAGATATTAAACCAACAATTAATAACGAAGAACAAATGAACGAATTTAGTTTTGGCAAAGAACTTGGTAAGTTGGAGGCTCAATTTGAGACGATGACTAACAAGTACGAAGCAAGAATTGAAGCTTTGGAGAACGAGAACAACTCGCTCCTTGAAGCTGTGACATCTTTTGAAGATAAGTTTGCTGGTGTTTCTGATTTGAAGGAAGCCATTGAAATGATTCAAAAGCACATCGCGTCTATGGGTGACTCTGAAGAAGAGATGGCCGAAGACAATGATGAAGAAAAAGAAGAAATGGCCTCTGACGGAAAGGAAGAGGAAATAGCTTCTGAAGAAAAAGAAGAAGAAATGGCCTCTAAAGATGAAGAAGAGGATATGGCTTCTGACAAAAAGTACGAAGCTACGGAAGCTGAAGTTGAGGAGCAATTTGCTGCTGAACAAAAGGCTGAAGAAGTTGAAGAAACTGTAGAAGACAAGACAGTAGTTTTTAATGGTATCACTTCTGAGAAGGTAGATATGATTAACAACTTCTTTAACCGCAAGTAATTATTGTAAATTAATTAAACGAATCCTCTTAAATTAAAATAAAATGAGTATAGTAATATCAAACTTGCCATACGGTGACAGACGTCCAGACCTCTTCATTGATACTATGGTAAAATCGGCAGCGGTATTAAACCGTTTCCGTCTTGTAGATGGTGTTAAAGCTAAGGTAAACGTACCAATCTTTGACGCTTCATTATCTTTCGGTTCAGACCTTTGTGTGTTTGACGGCAACTCTGATGCTACAATCGGAGAAAAAGAAATGACTGTAACAACTTACAAGTGGTCTTTCTTAAACTGTAAGAACGCTCTTGAGTCTTCTTACCGTGGTCTTCTTTTGAAGAAAGGTCAGAACAACCCAGAAACTATGGACGCTGAGTTCAAGGATTGGGTATTTGACTACTTCGCAAAATTGTCTGCTGAAAAAGCATTGACTGTTGCAGGTACTGAATTGACTACTGAAATGGCTGCTGATCCTTCTGTAATAGACTTCGCACTTGGTGGAGCCATCACTTCTGCTAATGTACTTGACAAATTGGAAGGTGCTTACGAAGAAATGTCTGACGTTATGTTGGCTGCTGTTTATGGTGATGCTGACCGTGATTTCAAACCTGCTATCTTCTTGGGAACTGCTGCTATGCAAGCTTACCAAATCGCAATCGCTGGTTTATACACTACAACTCCACAAGGTGTTGTAGAAGGTGGTGTACCGAACTACTACGGTATGGAAGTTATCCACTTCCCATCTATGCCTGCTGGTCAATTTATGATTTCTGCTGCACAGAACATCGTAATGTTAACTGATGAGTACAATGACGTTCGTGCCATTGATATGAAGTACGAAGCTGAATTGTCTTCTGATAAAATCTGGGGTCAGTTCAAGTTAGGTTTCTCTTACTTGAAAGGTGAAGAGATTGTCTACGCTGCATAATAATAACTAACGGAAGGGCTTCGGCCCTTCCTCTAATACCCTATAACAAATGGCTTGTAATGTAACTCTTGCTGATATTTCTTACTCTTGTGACGATGTTGCAATTGGCGGTATCGTAGAATTGCACGTTGCTAACCGCTCTGACGCTCTGACTGCTTTGACAAGAACAGACGCTGACCGTAAAGTAACTGCTGCTACTGCTGTAAGTGGAGTATCACAAATTTCTTTTAACAACAAGGATGGCTTTTCTGTATTCAGTGAAGTGAAAACTGTATCTGGTGATGGTGTTGTATCAACTGTACCAACCGTATCTGTAGAGCTTCCTAAAATGACTGCTGACAAAATCACAGCTCTTAACGACATCTCTAAAGGTGGCGCAGAGTTGGTTGCTTTTGTAGAGACTGCTGCTGGAACTTACCACGTTTGTGGTTTGGACTACGGCTTGTACGCAGGTACTGTTGACGCTAACTCTGGAACTGGTCGTTCTGAAAAGAACCGTTTCCAACTTACCCTAACAGGTGATGAGCTTGGTTTGTCTTACAGCATCGGTGCTGCTGAGTTTGCTACTGCAACTGCATAATAGCAATCTTGTAAATTAACACAAGGGGGTGAGGCGAAAACCTCGCCCCTTTTTATTTAAAAATATATGGCTTTCAATTGTAGTATCTTATTAAGCGATATTGATATTAATTGTAACAAACGAGTTACAGGCGGTATCAAGAAAGCTGTCTTATTATTGCAAAAAGACTTGACGATTACCTTTAACCCTCTTGATGAGACACAGGTAACTCAAGTTGATACCGTAGACACCGTAAAGTTTGAGCATAACCCAAAGGACGGGACTACAACTTTCACAGAGAACAAGAATACCTCCAATGGATTAGGTGTTGTTTCTACTGATATTACTATCCAAGCTCCTGCTGTAGACAATAAGGTAAATCAAATAGACCTTATGAGCCGCAGAGAGGACATCTGCTGCGTTCTTTTACACAACAACGACACTGTGACTATCAGTGGATGGATGGATGGCTTAACGATGAACTATGAGGCTAACAGCGGTACAGGTACTGGTGAGAAGTCTTATGTCAATATAACACTAAATACTGAAAGTGGTATTGCTTCTTTAGCAATCAATGACAAAGCAGTGTTTAGCGACCAAACCATTTTTGATTAATGGGTTACTTATTGAATAACGGAACAGGTTATATGAAGGATGCTGTGCAAGTTAATGTGCAGCCTAAATACCTATATGTAAGAGGTGGATACTCTGGCAGTTCTGTTTATTCTGGATATGAAGGCTTTGGGACAAGAGTGCTTGCGGATGGTGCTACCATAGAGTCTTATGCTTGTGTCGCAAATGAAATAAACAATTCTCCTACAGCTAATATAGGCCGTGAATTATTTGATGCTTATGATGCTCGTGTGGTATTAGCAGGTGGAGATACAGAGGCAAGAAATTGCACCATAACAGAATTATACAATTTAAAACAATAATAAAATGGCTTACGAAAATATCGTAAAGGAAGGTAACTTTTATCAAACAGCTACAGGTGACTACGGATTTAGAGTGGTTGAAGGTGGCGCTTCTACAAGTGATTCTTGTCGTGCTATTCAAGCATTAGAGGACAGTGTGGTAACAACCACAACACAAGCGGGTGATGCGCTTACTTCAGTTAGTCTGTCAGAGGGTACTACTGTCTTCGGTAAGTTTGACAGTGTTGCTGTAGCTTCGGGTAAGGTATTAGCTTACAAAGCGATACTATAAATGAATTTAATAAACAGCATATCTCTTATATCATCAAGGGTTATCAGTAAGCTATTAGCTTCTGTATTAGGCTTTGTTGAAAGAGTTGAGAGCGATGGTGGTGTTATTGAATCTGCTAAATGTATTAACAAAGCTATCAAAAGAACCCCTACTGTTGATGGTGGCGAGTTTTTATTCAATCATTATTCTATAAGAGTATCTTCTCTTGGAGGTGCTACCGAGGCTAATGCTTGTACTATAACAGAATTAAACAAATTATTATGAGTAAACTATTTGACTTTAGTAGTTTAGCAATGATACCTACTGCGTATAAGGATGGGAAGTTGTATAGTGTGCGCCCTGTTGAGCAGTTAGGTAGCGAGTTAGTTACTAATGGAGATTTCTCAAGTGCGAGTGATTGGACTATTACTAATAACACAGGAGCAAGTACTCAAATAACTGGAGGTTACTTGCAGATTACTACAAATGGTGCTTTTACTACTGCGACTCAATCTGGGGTGGCTCAAATAGGCACAAGGTATAAGTTAAGATATGAGGTAATTGCAACGGATGGCGGACAACTTGGTATTGAAATTGGTGGTTCAACATCTCTTATTCCATCAACAATAGGTATTCATACTTTTTACTACACATCCAATGCAACGAGTTTAACTCTTAAAAGATATAATGGAGCATTAGATATTAAGATAGACAATGTATCGGTCAAAGAGGTGCTTGTTGAAAATGGAGACTTCACATTTAGTAGGGGTTCAAATCTTGCTGCTACAAGGGTAGATGTTAATGGTCTTATTGAGAAGGGTAGAGAGAATCTCTTGCTGCAATCAAATCAGTTTGATACTACTTGGGGAAAACCTAACTCAACATTAACTCAAGGATTTTCGGGTTATGATGGCTCTAACAATGCTTGGAAATGGGCTTCTACGGCAGCAGGAACAGCGCAATTATCACAAGGTACTTCGGGGGTTAGTGGAATGCGTACTTTAAGCATTTATGCTAAAGCAGGTTCAAGAGATGTGTTTAGCATTTGGGTTGGAACAGGTATTGATTATAATCTAACAACAGGTCAAACAGCAGGACACGCAAACGCATCTATGGAAAGCGTTGGTAATGGATGGTGGAGATGTTCGTATTTTAATGACTATGGAACACTAAATCCGTATTATGGTGCATCTTCAGCAGGTGAGTTTATTTATATAATGAATGCTCAAGCAGAGCAAGGCTTGGTTGCTACTGACTACATTGAAACAGGAGCATCTACTGCACAAAGTGGTATATTAGAGGACTTACCGAGATTAGATTATAGTGGTGGTGCTTCGTGTCCTTCTCTTTTACTTGAGCCTCAAAGAAGTAATCTTGTAACGCAGTCAGAGTATTTTGGAGCGAGTCAATGGACATATTATTCCTCTACAATTTCATCTAACGATAGTACATCTCCCGATGGTTTGGAAAACGCTACAAGATGGACATCAACAGCAGCAGGAACTTTTTTAACTACATCACTATTCATATCAGACCCTTCTAGTTTCTCGGTGTTTGTTAAGTATGTAGACTACCCGTATATTTTATTGTATTCTGGAGCATCGGGAGGCTTCAGCGTTGCTTTTGATATTGAAAACAATATAATAGGAACGAGTGGATACAATACATCAAACGAAAAAATAGAATCATACGGAGATGGTTGGTATCGTATTAGTTGCACCTTTGCTAATGCATCTGCAGGAAGTAGCGCTCGTATCGGATTTGCAAGGGCATTAACATCTACTTGGGGAGATTTAAACACAAGTGGCGGAGGTGAAGTGTTAATTTATGGAGCGCAATTAGAAGCAGGAAGTTACCCTACAAGTTACATACCTACTATGGGTTCTGCGGTTACGAGGTCTTATGATAGTTGCAATTTACTTGACCTTGTTTCTAAAGACATTATTACTAGCTCTACTGAATGGACTATTATGTTTGATGTAAAAGGTCATAGTGAAGATTTTGATTCTGGCGATAGTCAATTTTACGCAGGTCAAAATTCAACTATTGATTTATATATGAGGTCTAACCACACAAGTGGAAAGTTTGCTCGTTTCTATTGGAGAAAAGATAGCAAGTATATTGGTTCAGCATTTGGTAAAAAAGTTATAGCAAGATTAAGCGGAGGCATAGGAACTACTTTTGCAGATGGAGTTTTAAATGGTAGTTCATCAATTAACGGAAACTATGATTTAATAGGTTTTGCTAAATCAGCTAACACAAGCACATCTGGTTTTATTAACCAAATCCTAATCTTCCCTACGGCATTAACTGATAGCGAGTGTATCGCATTAACAACTATATAAGATGAGTATATACGACAAATCAAGTTTGGTCTTAATACCAAGCGGTACAAAGACAGGAAAGGTCTACTCGCAGAAGCCTACTAATGGTGATGGTGATTTTACTTTCACTCGTTCATCTGCTGCTACGAGAATTAATGCAGATGGTAATATAGAGAAGGAGACAAGTAACTTATTGCTACAAAGCAATTCGTTTAATACTACTTGGTTAAATGCCGCAACAACAGAGACAAGCGGTCAAGCAGGATATGATGGAACGAACGATGCTTGGCGTATTGACAAGAGCAATTCGGGAGCTTACATTTATCAAAATATATCTCAAAGCGGAGTTCAAACTTTTAGTGTTTACGCTAAAGCAGGAACAAGCACTTGGATTCAAGTTGTAGCGAATGGTTCATCTAATGCATTATCGTTTTTTGATTTAGACAACGGAGTGCTTGGCGCAACATCTTCAAATATAATATCAAGGGATATCACATCAGCAGGAAATGGATATTATAGATGTTCTATTTCCGTAAATATAGGAACGATTGCAAGGGTTAGGTTTTATGTAGCCGAAGGAGACAATGACACCAGTGCAACATCGGGTAACATATACATCCAAGATGCCCAACTAAATCAAGGGTTGATAGCGCAAAAGGTGATTACTACAACTACATCTGCCGTATATGGAGGTATTACTGATAATGTACCAAGATTGGACTATACGGATAGTTCGTGTCCTGCTTTGTTGTTAGAGCCTCAACGGACGAATATCGTACCCGATAGCGAATACATCGTTAATTGGTCGCAAACAAACGCAACTACCGCTTCCAATCAAGCAACGAGTCCAGAGGGTGTAGATAATGCTTCATTGTCTACTGCTACTGGTTCGGGCGCACACGCTCCATACGATACTTTATCGGGTTCGGTAACATCGGGAGCAAATTACACTATGAGTATCTTCTATAAAAAGGGTACTACTAATTACCTACGATTTGAAGAAGGATATACTGGAATTGGTATAGATATAGACATTGATGCAGAATCAGCAACGCCAAGAAATGGTGCGACAAACGCAAACATTGAGGACTACGGAAGTGGATGGTATCGTGCAAGTTTTGGTTTTACTGGACACGGAAGTAGTGCATCTCAAATAGTAGTTTATATTAAAAACAATAATGACATAACAAGTTATACGGCAAGTGGTGAAAACATTTATCTGTATGGCGCACAAATTGAAGCAGGAAGCTACGCAACATCCTACATCCCTACCTATGGGAGTAGTGTGAGTCGTGTGGCTGAATCTTGTAGTAAAACATCTGCAACCGATTTAATTGGTCAAAATGAAGGTTCTTTCTACGCAGAGATAGATTTTACTGATACTGATGCTGACCAAATGTATATGACTTTATCCGATGGAACATCAAATAATCGTATACACATAGGATATGATTACACATCTGATTTTATTTATTGCAACATTCGTGCTGCGGGTTCTGCTCAAGGTTTGATTACAACTCCTACTTCGCCAAGTGAGGGAATTAAAAAAATAGCAGTTGCTTATGCACAAGATGATTATGTTATGTACATCAACGGCACTCAAGTTGGTAGTGATGGAAATGCTAATGTTCCAACATTAAATAGAATTGATATTGGTAACTATTGGACGACAGGATATGAATACCCTGTAAAACAAAACTTACTATTCAAGACACGATTATCTAACCAAGAATTAGCAGATTTAACAACACTATAATGAAAACATTTAGAAAATACTCATTCGGCTCTAAAGGAGCAGCAACAACTAAACTGAATGCCTTACCACACGATGAGGAAGGTAACCCTACTCACTCTCACGCTATCGTACATCTCGGTAACTTGGTAGAGACTGAAGGTACATACGATGAAGAAGGTGAAGTAATCACTGAACCCGCACTATCTTCTACCTACCATATTGATGTACTATGGGATGGTGAGCCATTAGAGTCTTGGGATAGTGCTATGGTATGGTGTGCGCCATTAGGTGTTCATACTTTCGGTAGCTCTTCTGCTATTGCGGAATGGACAGAGGCTTGTAAGGCTTTGCACCCAGAGTACTTTCCAGAACCAAGTGAAGACGAGTTAGTATAACTCTAAAATAATTTAAATGAAAAGACTTAAGACAGGAGTAGTGAATACTCTATCTTTCGTCAAGCTATCATCTTTCACAGTGAACAGCTTTGACGTTACATTGGATAAGGTAGTAGGTACTGGTAGTCTAACGATTACCAACCTTACTGACCTTAACAACCTTGACTCCTGTAAGGATTTCATTCAGATTAACATAGACCTTTTGTCTAATGACCTTGAGGGTGGAGAGTACGAGCTTACCATAACTAACAGTGGTGAAAGCTACAAGTATCTTACAGAGGTGCAAGATTATACAGTTACTCAAACAGGTACAGGTATTTATGGCTCTACCGTGAGGTTTACTGACCTATAAATTGTAAATTAATACAATGGGACTACTATCTAATATATCAGAATTTTTTGCTACCAACACTTATGTGCAGGCTACAGAGCATTCTATTGCAACCAACGAGTTAGAGAACTCTATTGAAGACCTTAATGGTCGTTACAAATTAGGACATACTCTTGTAGGTGACTACATTAAGTTTGGTGTGAACGATGACTTCCCAGTTATTCTTGAGAAGATGTTACGCCAATCACCTGTGCATAGCGGTATCTTAACCAAGAAAGCAAAGATGGTAGTTGGTAACGACATTGACTACTCTGATGACTTTGCTAAAACCAATAAGGCTAAAGCAGAACTGAAGGCTTTTGTTAACCACTGTGGTGGGAACAATAAAGGTCTATACGAAGTGTTAACCCACGCATCATTCCAATACGAGCATAAGGGTGCATTAGCATTTTATGTGCGATGGAACAAAGGTCGTACAAAGATACTTGAGTTTAAGTCTTTAGACCCTAAAGGAGTGCGTGTAGCAGAGCCAAATGAGAAAGGTGAGGTAACACACTATATCGTTCGTAGAAGCTTCGGCTATGGCTCTAATTCTGTACAGCACAATGAGCCTCGTAAGATTAAGGCATTTAATAAGTTTGATAAGAGTGGTACTGAAGCGGTGCTTTATGTAGGCAACCCATATAGTGGTAACCCATATTATGGTGTACCCAGCTACATTTCTGCATTCCACTACATTGAATCTGACTTCAGCTTTGGTAAGCACATTAAGAACTCTGCGGAGAACGGCTTTACGCCTAAAGTATTAGCTACCTTCATCGGTAGAAATATGAGTGCAGAGCAGAAGCGTGAGGAGTATAACAAGTTCAAGGAGTCCTTTACAGGCGCAGACGCAGATAACTTTATTGTCTCGTGGGTAAAGAAAGAAGAAGATGCTCCCGTTTTTAAACCACTTGATATATCAAATTTAGACAAGACCGTAGATGTCTTATCAAAACTTAATGATGCTAAAATACTCACAGCCCACAACGTTACTTCTCCTACTCTATTTGGTGTTATGGTTAGTGGTAAATTGGGAGGCACAGGTAACGAACTTGTTACGGCTTATCAAATATTTAGAGCGACTGAAACGCTACCTAATAGAGAAATTCTTTTAGACTCTGTAAATAGAA
>Ga0208971_1000317_pt1 | contig 36365 bp, 39 predicted proteins | sample AOAMet1_18_M0_10_2_FD_188229 | JGI IMG/M metagenome (GOLD analysis project Ga0208971, IMG submission 188229) | Ammonia-oxidizing marine microbial communities from Monterey Bay, California, USA - CAN11_18_M0_10 (SPAdes) | ecosystem: Environmental > Aquatic > Marine > Intertidal zone | place...
TTTTTTATGGACAAACTGATAGTTGTACTGTGTTCGGTTTTCCTGGAAACCCGATTTCTACTTTTGTAAATTGTTTAGCGTATTTTTATCCTTGGTATTATAAATCTGTAGGAATAAAAGTCAAGGAAGAAATGGCTATTTTAGGAGAAGACGTCTCTTTTAAACCAAGTTTAACCTATTTTTTACAAGTAAAATTAGAAAATAAATTTGGCCATTTAGTTGCCTTTCCAATTACAGGAAATGGTTCTGGAGATTTAGCAAGTTTGATAAAAACAGATGCGTTTATTCAGTTACCAAATGATAGAGTTGAGTTTAAAAAAGGAGAGGTTTTTCCGATATTAAAATATAGATAATGAGTGATTTTAGTCATTTAAATAAGAAGAATAACCCTAAAATGGTCAATGTTTCCGACAAGAAAATCACCAAGCGAACAGCCATGGCGAAAGCAACCATGTTTTTAGGAAAAGAAGTGATTTCTCATTTTACAAATGATGAATTAATCACAAAAAAAGGCCCCGTTTTTCAGACAGCAATTATTGCTGGAATTCAGGGTGTAAAAAAGACATCAGAATTGATTCCTATGTGCCATCCATTATTAATTAATGGAGTAGATATTGATATAAAAATTATAGATTCTGAAAACATTGAAGTGATCTGTGAGGTTACTATTGAAGGAAAAACCGGTGTAGAAATGGAAGCCTTAACAGGCGTGAATATTACTTGTTTAACTATTTATGATATGTGTAAAAGCATCCATCAAGAAATGGTAATAAAAGAAGTAAGATTATTAGAGAAAAAAGGCGGAAAATCTGATATTAAAAATGATTAAACACAAGAAGCATACAAACTTAGCAAGGAGATGTAATGATAATTTTGCTCCAAATGAAATTTCATTTTTGGGCACAAATTGTGGTAATATTTCTGATTTAGTTACTAAAATTTCACGGAAATTATCGAAGTATAAATTAGCATATTTCGATGCTTCTCACGCAAAAGATGTTGAAGAAAATAGTTTGTCAGAATTTGTTTTTCATCACGAAGGAAATGTACAAATAACAACTTCTGGAAACCTAAATAAGTTTGAACAGCGTTTGCAATTTGCGCAGTATGATTACGTTTTTATAAACGGAAATCATTATCAAGGGGCAAAACAAATTTTAATCTTAGATGAAGCTAAAGAAGCTTCTGTTTTAAAAAGATTAGACCAATTAGACAGTATTCAGTTTGTTGTAAAGTTGACAAAAGAAACCAAATATTTTAGTTTTTTAGAAGAAAAATATCCACAAATAAAAGATCTTATTTGCTATACAATAGATGAAGTTGATAAGATTTCACAGCATATTAACAATCTTATTGAAGAAAAAATTGCCCCAGTAAAAGGGTTGGTTTTAGCTGGAGGGAAAAGCACCAGAATGGGTCAAGATAAATCTGAATTGGATTATTTTGGTAAACCTCAAAAAGTGTTTGCGAAAGAATTGTTAGAAAATAATAATTTGGAAACCTTTTATTCTGTCCGGGATTCGTCAGAAAATAATCAAGAAATTTCTGACAAATTTTATAATTTAGGTCCTTTTGGCGGAATCTGTTCTGCATTTCAAAAAGATCCAAATGCGGCTTGGTTTGTTTTAGCAACAGATGTCCCTTTTATCGATGCTAAAATTATTCAATTATTATTAAAACATAGAAATTCTAGTAAAGTTGCCACTGCTATTAAGGGGGAAAGCAACCAATTTGTGGAGCCTTTAATTACTATTTATGAACCTAAAGCGTATCCTATTCTGATGCAATATTTAGCACAAGGTTACTCTTGTCCGCGTAAAATGCTTATTAATTCTGATGTAGAAATTGTAGAAGTGGATAATGACTTTATCAGAAATATAAACACACCTGAAGAATATAAATCTGCAAAAAAGGAAATACGTAATTAACGAATAGAATAGGTTCGCTATTGCAGGAAATAGAAGTAATGAAAGTCACTAAACAAAATTTTTTCAAACGGCAGATGACCTTATCAGAAATTGGTGAGGTAGGGCAGCAGAAATTACAAAATGCCTCAGTCTTGGTAGTTGGTTGTGGAGGTTTAGGAAGTCCTATTGCAGTTTATTTGGCGTCAAGTGGTATTGGAAAAATTCACTTAATCGATTTTGATACTGTTGACGTCACGAATTTACACAGACAGATTTTTTATGCTTTAGAGGATGTTGGGAAACCAAAAGTTGAGGTTTTAGCCGATTTTATAAGAAAAAGAGCGCCTTTTACCGAGGTCAGTTTTACAAATAAACCGATTACAAAAAAGAACGTTTTTGAGTTGATTTCTGAAGTTGACATTGTGGTTGATGGAACTGATTCGTTAACAATAAAATACTTACTAAACGATGCTTGCGTTATTAAAAAGAAACCATTGGTGTATGGCTCTTTGTACAAGTTTGATGGTTATGTGGCGACATTTAATGTGTTACAAAAAGACGGAAGTTACTCTTCAAATTTAAGAGATGCTTTTCCGGAAATGGCAACAGATATCCCGAATTGTGAAGAAGCAGGAACGTTAAATTCTATAGTAGGAACGATTGCCACTCAGCAAGTAAATGAAATTTTAAAACTTATTACAGGAATAGGAAAACCCTTGCTGAATGAACTGTTAATTTACAACTCGTTGCAAAATACACAGTTAAAAATGAAATTAAAACCAACAGTTTTAAAAGATAAAATTGCAAAAATTTTTAAAATTCACACCTATTTAGATGCTGCCTGTTCAGTTCAAAATCCTGAGTGGCAAATAGCACCAAAAGACTTAAAAGAAAAGTTAGAAGATGAAAATTTAGAATTAATCGCAGTTTTAAATAATTTAGAATTGCCTTTTGAAGTTCATCAAACAATTCATATCAATAATTTTGATCCGGAAAAAATAGATATTGATTTTGATAAAACATATGTAATGGTTTGTCAAAGAGGGTTTAATAGTTACAAAGCCACCGAGAAAATGAAGGCTAAATATCCAAATTTAGAAGTTCTTAATTTAACTGGTGGACTTTCTAGATACAAATAAGATTAATGAAAAGACCTTTAGAGTTTTATACTCAAGAAAAATTAGAACTAGAAAAACAAGCTTCAAAATTAAAAAAGAACCTCATTAATTTAGGGATATTCAGATTTACAGTTTTTTTAACTACTTGCTTTTTAATCTACCTTACTTTTGGTAAGATTCCAGACGGATTAATCATTGCTTTTTTAGGTGTTTTTCTATTTTCATTTTTAGTGATAAAATACATCAATGTAAAAAGAGAAAAAGATATTATAGATACTAAAATAGCTATAAATTCGACAGAAATTAAAGTTTTAAAACGCGATTTTTCTCATTTAGATGCGGGAAGTGAATTTGTAAATCCTACTCATTTTTATAGCAATGATATTGATTTGTTTGGTAAAGGTTCGTTTTTTCAATATATAAATAGAACTGCTACAAATGATGGAAAAATAGCATTAGCAAATTCACTTACTGAAAATAAAAATGATGCAATTATAGAAAAACAAGGTGCAGTGAATGAGCTTTCTAGAAAAGTAAAATGGCGTCAACATTTTTCTGCTTTAGCAAGCTTGGTTTCAGTAAAACATAAAACTGGTTTTATTGCAAATTGGATTTTAAATTACAAAACAGTTTTCCCAAATTATTTAAGAAAAGTTCAAATTGGTTTTTCAATAATTTCTTTGGCTTTAATTGGGCTAATTTCTTTTGGAATTATTTCATTTACAGGTTTAATAATTTGGTTTTTTATTGGGCTTTTTATTACGGGAAGATTCTTGAAAAAAACAAATAATTTATATACTCAAACTGATAAAATTAGAGAAACGTTTAAGCAGTATCATTTTTTATTAAATGAAATTGAAAAAGAAAAGTTTACATCAAAAACATTGCTCGTAAAGCAAGATATTATAAAATCTGAAAATAAAAAAGCATCCATAATTTTTAAAAAATTTGCTAGAATTTTAGACGCTTTTGATAATAGAAACAACATCGTTATTGCAGTTGTAGGAAGTGGATTATTTCTTTGGGAAATTGCAAATGCTTGCAAAGTAGAAAAATGGGTTGAGAATTATAAACATACTGTGAAAAAATGGTTTGAAGTAGTTGCTTATTTTGATGCGCAAAACTCTTTAGCAAACTTTAAATTTAATCATCCAGACTTTGTTTTTCCTGAGATTAAAGCAGAAAAAGAAATTATAAAATCTACAAATTTAGGTCACCCTTTATTAGATTCGAATAAAAGAATTGATAACAATTTTATAATTGATGATGAGCAGTTTTTTATTGTTACAGGTTCAAATATGGCAGGAAAAAGCACGTTTTTAAGAACGGTTTCTTTGTCTATTGTTATGGCAAATTGTGGTTTGCCAGTTTGTGCAGAAAGCTTTCAGTATTCGCCTATAAAATTGATAACAAGCATGAGGACTTCAGATTCTTTAACAGAAGATGAATCTTATTTTTATTCAGAATTAAAGCGTTTAAAATTTATTGTTGATGAAATTAAAGAAGAAAAATACTTTATTATTTTAGATGAAATTTTAAAAGGAACAAACAGTAAAGACAAAGCAATTGGGTCTAAAAATTTTTTAGAAAAGCTTACCAAATCTAAATCAACAGGTATTATTGCAACGCATGATGTTAGCTTGTGTGACTTAGAAAATCAATTTTTAGAAGTTAAAAATTATTATTTTGATGCAGAAATAATTAATAATGAACTACATTTTGACTATACTTTAAAAAATGGAATTTGTAAAAACATGAATGCTTCCTTTTTGTTGAAGAAGATGAACATTATTTAATTTTTATGCCATTGCAGTAAGACTTCTACTTAGCTTGATTGTATTAGATTTTTTTTCCAAATAAATTCTTTGGGAGAAAATAATCGTTTATTTGCCCTTGGACTATACATAACTATACGGTTAATTCTTTAATTTTTCCACTCTAATGTTTCTATTAAACGCAGAATATCTTCCTTGATATAGGCAACCGCAGGTAGAATGGAATCGTAGTTTGGTTTTGCATAAAAAGACAATGATCCTTTTATAAAATTAGTAGTACTATCCGTGATGTGAAATTGTATTTGAGAAGCGGCATTTCCGGTAATTTCATATAAGCTTCCAAAAACTCTTTTATTGGCATCTATAAAGTCTTTAGGTGTAATTTGTTCAGCTTTAAGCGCATGTTTAAAAACGAGTTTTTCAGCCTCAGTTAAGAGTTCTTTTATATTGTTTTCCACTGGTCTGTAGGTGATGTCTAGGGATGCTTTTAATTTTGGATACCGTATTTTTAACCAATAATTTTTAGCATCTATAACCTTTGCAGCCTTTAAAATTTCAAAAGTATAAGGCCCCGAAATTTCTAATTTTTTATATTCTTTTTTAGGGTACTCTAAACTCAAATATGCTTTTGGTTTTGGTAAAACAATTTCATTGCAAGAAATAAAAATAAGTGAAATTATCAGTATAAAAATATTACGCATTTTTGGTTGCTTTTACTTGCATTATACGTTTTTTATCTAAAGCTTCAATTGTAAACGTATAATTCTTGAAGTTTATTTTCTCTCCTTTTTTTGGGAATTTACCCGAAATTTCTAAAATAAAACCAGCAATTGTCTCACTCTCGCCTTTTTCTTCTTCAAAAATTTCTTCATCTTCATCATCTAAAACTCTGCAGAAATCTTTGATGCTTGTTTTGCCTTCAAAAACGTATGTATTTTCATCAATTTTAGAATAAGCTAAATCATCATCATCAAACTCATCATTTATATCCCCTACAATCTCTTCAATAACGTCTTCTAAAGTTACCAATCCGCTTGTACCTCCATATTCATCAACTACAATTGCCAAGTGATTTTTACGCTCTTTAAAATCGCTCAACAAGTCATCTAATTTTTTATTTTCAGGAACAAAAAAAGCTTCCCTAATTAAATTTTGCCAATTAAAAGTTTTCTTATCTAAATGTGCTAATAAATCTTTGGCATATAAAACGCCAATAATAGTGTCTATGTTTTCATTATAAACAGGGTTTCTAGAATATCCGTTTTTAAGAATTTTATCTAAAACCTCTTCATAACTGTCATCGCTAGAAAGCGCGAAAATATCTATTCTAGGTTTCATGATTTGCACAGTTTCTGTGTTTCCAAAATTCACAATACCTTCTAAAATTTTTTGTTCTTCTTTTGTGGTCGCTCCTTCAGAGGTTAGCTCTAAGGCTTGCGATAAGGTTTCAACAGAGAAATTAGTGTTTTTGTTCCCTAGCTTCTTTTCAATAAACTTTGTTAACGCAATTAAAGGCATGCTAAAAGGCGTTAAGAAAATATTTATGAGATGAATAAATTTAGACATTTTTATTGAAAAGCGAAGCGCATTTCTAGAAGCATAGACTTTTGGTAAAACCTCTCCAAATAAAAGAATTAAAAAAGTCACTAGTATTATTTCAACTAAAAAACGAACTGGAATTATAAAAAAATAAAGATTTAGCTGATACGTAAAATTATTAAATAAACTTTCTGCTAAAGAAGCAAATAACAACACAATTAAAATATTGATGAAATTATTCGTGATTAAAATCGTAGCCAATAATTTTCTAGGTTTTTCGAGTAGTTTTACAATAATATCTCCTCCTTTTCCACCATTTGAAAGTTTGTTTAAATCTGTTTGGGAAAGCGAAAAAAAGGCAACTTCTGTTCCGGAAATTAATGCAGAACTTAAAAGCAAAGCAATTAAAACAAAGGCATTAATTACATTTAAAAAATCAATTGAAGTAGATAATAAAAATAAAGGTTCGGGATCTGGGTCCAAATTCTAAAAGTTTAGCAAATTAAAAAGGTAAATCATCATTTTCTTCTTTTACAACTGACTTTGGACTTGCAGAAGAGTTTTGGTTTTGAGGAGCATTGTTCGTGTTTTCAAGACTCTTTTTAGTCGTTAAAAAAGTCATTTCATTTACATGAACTTCTGTCGAATAACGTTTCACTCCGTCTTGTTCCCATTGACGGTTTTTTAATTTTCCTTCAACATACACTTTATCCCCTTTTGATAAATATTTTTCGCAAATTTCTGCCAGCTTATTTCTAACAACAATATTATGCCAATCGGTAGTTGATACTTTTTCTCCAGTTTGTTTATTTGTATAACTTTCGCTTGTTGCAATAGGGAATCTTCCAATAGAATTACCTCCTTCGAAATAATGCATTTTCACATCATCACCTAAATTACCGATTAAAATTACCTTATTTATTGTACCTGCCATAGCATTTGTGTTTTCATATCAAATATACTAAAAAATTCAATTACTTTTTAATTTGAAAGGTCTCTAAGAAATTAGCAATTAAAACAGGAACAGGATATTTATGAACAACGTTCCATTTTATTTTTGCTGCTGATGACGCTAACACCTCTACAACCCAGAATTGTGTGTATAAGTGCTGATGAGATAATTTATGCACAATTTCTTTTTTATTGAAGAGTGATAAAGTTGTTATATGTGGAAATAAATTTATAAATTCCTCTGAAGAAACAAGTTCGTTTTTGTTGATGCTCTTATCACTTTCAATTAAAGGGAATTGATATAACCCCTGCCAAATTCCTTTTCCTTTTCTTTCTGATAAAATTGTTTTTCCATCATCAGTTTTGACAACCAGAAAGTTAAAATATCTATTTCTCACTTTTATTTTTTTCTCTTTTACGGGAAGTTCTTTTATCAATTTCTTTTCCAAAGCTACACAGCTATCCGCCAAAGGGCAAGTTTCGCATAAAGGATTTTGAGGCTTGCAAAGAAGTGCGCCAAAATCCATAATTGCTTGATTGTGAGTTCCTGGTTGAGATTTATTTATTAAAGTTTGAGCTAAAGCTTTAAATTCTTTAATTCCCGTTGATGAATTTATAGGTGTTTTAATGCCAAAATAACGAGACAAAACTCTGTAAACATTTCCGTCTACTACAGCAGTTGGTTCATTAAAACAAATCGATGCAATTGCAGAAGCGGTATAATCTCCTATACCTTTTAGTTTAATTATTTCTTTGTAGGTAGACGGAAATTCACCATTAAATTCGATGGCTATTTGTTTTGCTGAGTGATGTAAATTTCTTGCACGGGAGTAATATCCTAAACCTTGCCACATTTTTAAAACAGTGCTTTCATCCGCTTTAGCGAGATCAAAAACAGTTGGAAAATTTTCAGTAAATTTTAAATAATAGGCCATTCCTTGTGCAACTCTTGTTTGCTGTAACATAATCTCTGATAGCCAAATAAAGTATGGATTATTGACTTTACGCCAAGGCAATTCTCTGTTGTTTTGTAAGTACCAGTAAATTAATGTATTAGAAAATTTCATCGATAAAAAATAGATTTACAATATTACATTTTAAAATTCATATAAATTTAAGTCTTTATCTTTTCGGAATTGATTAATTATCATATATTTGCATCCGCATTTTTGAAAGTAAATTAATAAAAATATAGTAAAAATAGAAACATGACGAAAGCAGATATCGTATCGAAAATTTCAGACAAATCTGGTATAGAAAAGACAGATGTTTTAGCAACAGTTGAGGCGTTTATGACTGAAGTTAAAGATGCATTGGAAAATGGGGATAACGTTTATTTAAGAGGTTTTGGTAGTTTTATTATTAAAACTAGAGCAGAGAAAACAGGTAGAAATATTTCAAAAAATACGACTATTAAAATTCCAGCACACAACATTCCAGCTTTTAAACCAGCTAAAACTTTTACTGAAGGAGTAAAAAATAAAGTAGCTGTTAAGTAACACAATATTAATCTAAGCCGAATAGGTTTAAAAAACAAAAGAACATTATGCCAAGTGGTAAAAAAAGAAAGAGAGCAAAAATCTCTACACACAAAAGAAAGAAAAGAGCTAGAGCAAATAGACACAAGAAAAAGTAAGCAAATGCTTACTTTTTCGTTTATTGTTAAGCGAAAAAAATCAATTAAAAAAAGTTCATTGACATCCGAAGATTTACACGCTGTGTAAAGCAGTAAATCTTCTCACGGTATTACAAATACCTGACAATATTAATCCATCTGCACAATGAAGTGTAGATTAAAACCATTTCAGTATGAAAACAGAATTAATAATTCGTTCAAATTCATCTGATATTGATTTTGCCTTATTAAGAGATGGAAAACTTATTGAATTAAATAATGAAACAACTGGTAATAAATTTTCTGTTGGCGATATTTTTTTAGCCAAAATAGGAAAGGTATTAACAGGTTTAAATGCAGCCTTTGTAAATGTAGGATACCCAAAAGACGGGTTTTTACATTATCATGATTTAGGTGCGCAAGTAAACTCATTAAATACGTTCATTAAGAAAGTAAGCACAGGTAGGTATAAAGAATTCACTTTAAAAAACTTCCGATTTGAGGAAGAAATTAACAAAGACGGTAGTATAAATAAGGTACTAAAAACAGGTCAAAACCTTTTAGTACAAATTGTAAAAGAGCCAATTTCTACAAAAGGCCCAAGATTAAGTTCAGAGCTTTCAATAGCTGGTAGATTTTTGGTATTAGTTCCTTTTTCTAACAGAGTTTCAGTTTCTCAAAAAATTGAAGACCCAAAAGAAAAAGAACGATTAAAAAGATTAGCAAAAAGCATAAAACCAAAAGGTTTTGGCGTTATTTTAAGAACTGTTGCCGAAGGAAAAAAGGTGGCGGAATTAGATAAAGATTTGCAAAACTCATTAGAACGTTGGAAAACAATGTGTAAAAGCATAGCTAACACAAATACACCAACAAAAATTTTGAGCGAATTAAACAGGGCGTCTTCTATTTTAAGAGACGTTATGAATGAAACTTTTACAAGTATTGTAACAAATGATGAAACTTTGAAAGTAGAAATTAAAGAATATCTACAAGAGATTTATCCTGAAAAAGAAAAAATAGTAAAGTTGCACAAGTCTGAAACTCCAATTTTTGAAAAATATGGAATAGAAAGACAAATAAAAACATCGTTTGGTAAAACAGTTTCTATGAGCAGAGGTGCGTATCTAGTAATAGAGCACACAGAAGCTTTACACGTTATTGATGTTAATAGCGGAAACCGTTCTAATAAAGCAGGCTCTCAAGAAGATACAGCATTAGAAGTAAATTTAATTTCAGCTACAGAAATAGCACGTCAATTGCAATTGCGTGATATGGGCGGGATTATAGTTGTTGATTTTATTGATATGCATAAGGCTGAAAACAGAAACAAACTGTATCAGCACTTAAAAGAGCAAATGGCTTTAGATAGAACAAAACATAAAATATTACCTCCAAGTAAATTTGGTTTGGTGCAAATTACAAGACAAAGGGTTAGACCAGAGTTAAGTATAAAAACTACCGAAGCCAACCCAAATAAAAATGGAGATGTAGAAGCGCCAATTGTCTTATTAGACAAAATTCAAGCAGATTTAGAAAAATTTATTTCTAATCCAAAAAATAAAAAGATACAATTACACTTGCATCCTTTTATCGCTGCTTATTTATTAAAAGGCGTAAATTCTATTCGTTTTAAATGGTATTTAAAACACAAAAAGTGGATTACTATTATACCTAGAGATGCTTACACATACTTACATTATAGATTTAAATCTCCTAGAGATTAATTTTTATACTCGTAAAAGGCAATAATTTTTTATCAAAAAAACCCGTAACTTTTAAAGTTACGGGTTTTTCTATTTTATAAAGTTATGTTTACTTTTTCTCTTTAATTAAATACATATAAACAGGGTAATGATCTGAATAACCACCAGTATACGCACCATTAGAAAAACTTCTAAAGGGATAACCTTTAAATTTCCCCTTTTTATCACTTAAAAAGCGTTTATTAAAAATCATCGCTTGAAACATTTTGTAATTAGAAAAATCTTTTACGCCTCTATCTAATAATGGTGATGAAATTAAAATCATATCAAAAAGATTCAAATTATCTCTGTAAACTAGGGTGTTAAAGCCTCTTGTAAAAAGATCCTCATACGGATTGTAAATATCGTTTTTCCCTACATTTTTCTTTTTTCTTTTTGTTTTTAAAATGTTTTTAAAACTAGAGTTTATAGGGTCATCATTAAAATCACCTAAAATAAGAATTTTAGCGTTTGGGTCGTTTTCCCTAATTTGATCAATAATTTTTGTGTTTTGATATGCGGCTTTCTCGCGTAAAGGCCTGCTCTTTGCTTCACCACCACTTCTAGATGGCCAATGATTTACAATAACATGAATTAATTCATCGTCTAAATAACCAGAAACTAATAACTGATCTCTGGTATATACTTTAAAATTATTTTTATAAATATTAGGATTAAAAGCTTCATGATATATAGGTTTAAAATACTTTTTTTGATATAATAAGGCTACATCAATTCCGCGTTTGTCAGGCGAATCGTAATGTATTATTCCGTAATTATTTTTTACTAAATGCTTATTTTTAACCAAATCTTCTATAACACCTAGGTTCTCTACTTCGGAAACCCCGATAATTGCAGGACTCGTATTTGCTTTATCTAATCCTATTTGTGCAATCGTACTTGCTAGCTTATCAATCTTGTCCCAATAAACTTTGGACCTGTTTGATTTTAACTCCATCATCGGGCTAGCTTCATCATTAATAGAAGTATCATTTATAGTGTCAAAAAGGTTTTCTAAATTGTAAAAAGCAATGGTTCTAATCGAGTATTTATTTTGATTTTTCTGTGAAAAAGTGACACATATAGTGAACATTAAGAGAAATAGTAAATAGGTTTTCTTCTTCATTTTTTTAGTTTTTATTAACCACAAACTTACAGAACAAAAAGCATCATTAAAAATAAAAAATTCTTTTGGCTGTCTTTTTTTAACTAAAAATCAGTAGTTTTACTTTGCTATAAAATTGAAAAAGAAAAAATTATGAATAAAACTATTATATTAATAGTTCTGTTTCTGTTGTGCTTTACAACAATATATTCCCAAAATATTATAATAGGAATTGTCGTAGATAATAATTCTGAAAGCCCATTATCGAATGTCTTTGTGCGTGTTAAAAACACAAATGTTATTACTAAATCAGATATAAATGGATTCTTTCAGTTAAAAGATCTTTCCAACGGAAGCTGCGTTTTAGAAATTAAATTTAATGGATTTGAAACTCAGAATTTTCCTATAGAACTCTCTGGAAAGACCTTGGATTTAGGTTCAATCATTTTATACAAAGATATTACAGAGGAACAAGATTTAAGTATTATTACAATTACAGATGATGAATTAAATAATGATGCAAGTGCTGCCGATAATATCTCTGGACTTTTGCATGCTTCAAAAGATATTTTTTTAAGAACTGCTGCTTTTGAGTTTAGTTCTTCTTTTTTTAGAATAAAAGGATTGGATTCTGGAAACGGTAAAGTTTTAATTAACGGAATTGAAATGAACAAGGTTTATGATGGCAGGGCGCAATGGAGCAATTGGGGCGGACTCAATGATGTTTTAAGGAATCAAGAATTTAGTAATGGTTTATCCCCGTCTAATTTTACTTTTGGAGGTGTTTTAGGATCTACAAACATGGATACGAGAGCTTCGCAGCAAAGACCTGGAACAAGAATCTCTTATTCTTCATCCAATAGAAGTTATGAACATAGAGTTATGGCAACGCATTCTACAGGTATTTCTGAAAAAGGTTGGGCGATGACTTTTTCCGCAAGTAGGAGATTAGGAAACGAAGGTTTTAATGAAGGAACTTCTTACAATGCATATGCTGTTTTCGCGTCTATAGAGAAGAAAATTAACGACAATCACAGTCTAAATTTTACAGGAATTTTTACCCCAAATAGAAGAGGTAAATCTTCGCCTAACACCCAAGAAGTTTTCGATTTAAAAGGAATTAAGTATAATGAGTATTGGGGGAATCTCAATGGAAAAAAACGTAATTCCAGAATAAAAGAAGTTGTAGAACCCATTTTAATGTTCAGTCATTATTGGAATGTTTCAGAAAATGCAACATTACAAACAAATGGATCTTATCAGTTTGGGAAAATAGGAAATAGTCGTTTAGATTTTAACGGAGGCTCAAATCCTAGTCCGTCGTATTACCAAATATTACCAAGTTACTTTCTGAGATATAATGATTTATCCGGTGCCTATAATGCCCAAGAAAACTTTGTAAATAACGGGCAATTAAACTGGGATCGTATTTTTGATGCAAATACCACCAATGCAAGTGTTGCTTTAAACAATGCGTATGTTTTGTATGAGGATAGAAATGATGACAAACAATTTACCATAAATACCATTTACAATGCAGAGATTAATAATAATATTTCTATAAACGGAAAATTAGAATACAAAGGTTTACGTTCTAAAAATTTTGCAGAAGTTCTCGACTTATTAGGAGGAATCGGCTATTTAGACATCAATAATTTTGCAGATACAGAAGTGCAAATGCAAAATGATGTATTAAATCCAAACAGAGTTGTTGGTGTTGGTGATAAATTTAGATATAATTTTAATTTAAGTTCAGTTCTAATTAATGCTTTTGCACAGGTACAGTTTAAATACAATAAAATAGATTTTTATGCAGCTGCAAAGATTTCTAAAATAACAAATCAAAGAGAAGGTTTGTATCAAAATGGTCGTTTTGAAAATAGTTCTTTTGGGAAATCAGAGAAATTAAATTTCATTAACTATGGTATAAAAACAGGCGCAACGTATAAAATTAATGGGCGTAATTTAATAGATGCAAATTTTGCTTATTTAACGCAAGCGCCAACCATTAGAAACTCTTTTTCTAATGCTAGAGAGAATAACAATATAGTTAATGATTTACAGAGTGAAAAAGTATTTTCTTCGGATGTAAGTTATATTAGAAGAGGTCCGATAATTACTTCTAGAGTAACCACTTACTATACCGAGATAGAGGATGCAACTGAAATTTCTTTTTATTTTGCTGATGGAGTTGGAGGAGATAACACTGCTTTTGTTCAGGAAATTTTATCGGGGATTGAAAAGAAACAGCTTGGACTAGAATTTGGTTTAGAAGCACAAGTTACGCCAACCATAAAATTAAAAGGAGCAGCTTCTATTGGTAGTTTTACCTATGCTAATAATCCTGATTTGTATCTTACTTCAGACGTTACAAATGAAGGAATTTTTGATGAAAACGGTCGTTCAGGAAATTACATATCAAATTTAAAAAACTATAAAATTGCAGCAGGACCTCACACTGCACATTCTGTTGGTTTTGAATATAGAGACCCAAATTATTGGTGGATTGGTGCAACGGCAAATTTCTTTAGCAACACTTTTGTAGATATTGCACCATTAACAAGATCCAGTAATTTTTATACAGATGCAGATGGTTTAACATTTCCGGATTATGATATAGAGGTTGCTAGAGAGCTTTTGCAGCAAGAAAAATTTAATAATTATAAAGTTGTAAACCTTGTTGGAGGAAAATCTTGGAAGATAGAGAGGTATTACATTAGTGCATTCGCAACGGTAAATAACCTACTAAATACGGAGTATAAATCTGGAGGATTTGAGCAAGGTAGAAATGCAAATTATAATGAATTAAGAGCTGATAAAGCGCTAAACAAACCTGTTTTTGGTAATAAATATTGGTATGGAAGAGGCACAACCTACTTTATGAATGTGAATATTAGTTTTTAAAAAAAAATAAATTGAAATGGAAAAAAATAAAGCAAGCATCTTATTCATTATTTTTATAACAAGTATGTTTTTTATTACCTGTGTAGAAGATAATGATTTTACAGTACCCCAAAATTTAGGAGCTGAAGAGAATCTAAAATTAGAGACAATTATAGACAGTATTCAAAACAATCAATTAGAATTAAAATCGATAAAAGATTTAAAAAGTTTATATAATTCAGGTAATGATCCTATAAAAATAGTTTCCGATATTATCGTAAAAGGATATGTTATCTCTTCGGATGCTAAAGGTAATTATTTTAGAGAATTTTATATGCAGGATGCAGCTGAAAACCCGACAGCAGGAATTAAAATAGCCATTAATTTAACTAATAGTTATAATAAATTTAACTTCGGAAGAGAAGTTTATATTCGTTTAAAAGGCTTGTATATCGGTGAAGTTAATTCCGGTGATGGCATAATTACAATTGGTGGAAAAGTTAGTACAACGGATGTAAAAGAAATACAAAGTGTTGCTTTAAATCAAATGAATACTCATTTTTTTCGTTCTAAGGAAACAGCAATAATTATTCCAAAAGAAGTTTCTTTAGCAGGTTTAAGCGCTTCAGATATTGGTACATTTATAACCGTAAAAGGCGTCTTCTTTCCATCTAATTTAGAAGGGAAAACGTATGTAGATCCAACAGAAGATTTTGATACACAGCGTAAAATACAAACTTGTCAAACAGTGGGTTATGCAGATTTATTGTTAGAGACTAGTTCGTTTGCAAGTTTTGCAAATAAGGCATTACCTGTTGGAGGCGGTACCATAAATGCAGTTGTTTCTCAAGATTATAATGGTCATTTTTTAGTGTTAGTTTTAAATTCTACAGAAGATGTTGTAATGTCCGAAGATAGATGTGTAACGCGTTCTGAAAGCGATTTTCCAATCATTTTATTAGAAGAAAATTTTGATAATTTATCTGGAGAAATAAGAATTACAGATTGGTTGAATTATAGAGAAAAAGGCACAAAATCTTGGAGATCTTATTCAGATACGTATGCTCAAAGTAAAGCAGCAAGAGTGGGTTCTAAAAGCTCAGGAGATGCAAGTACAATTACTTGGTTGCTTACAAAAGGGATAGATTTAGACACAACTACAGCAGAATTTTTATCCTTTGAAACCTCTAATAGTTTTGCAAACGGAAGTAATTTAGAAGTCTTAATCTCTACAGATTGGGATGGAACTGAATCAAATATATCCTCTGCAACTTGGAGTGTTTTACCAGCAAAAATAGTTTCTAATGGAGAAGGCTTTAAAAATTGGGTGCATTCTACTTTTGTAAATTTATCAAATTATACTGGTACTGCTTTTATTGCTTTTAGATATGCAGGTAGCGGAAATGTTTATTTTGATGGGACGTATGAATTAGATAATATCACTATTATTGCAGAATAATATTCTTATCATATGAAAAAAATAGAACACATTGGTATTGCTGTAAAAGATCTTAAGGTATCAAATAAATTATTTGCTTCATTATTTGGGGAAGAACATTACAAAGAAGAGGAAGTGATTTCAGAGGGAGTTAAAACCTCTTTTTTTAAAAGTGGGCCTAATAAAATTGAATTACTGCAAGCAACAAACCCAGAAAGTCCCATTGCAAAATTTATCAATAAAAAAGGAGAAGGAATTCATCATATTGCATTTGCAGTTTCAAACATAAAAACGGAAATTGAAAGACTGAAAAAAGAAGGTTTTGTTGTCCTAAATGAAATACCTAAAAAAGGGGCAGATAATAAATTGGTTGCTTTTTTACATCCCAAAACTACAAACGGAGTTTTAATCGAGTTGTGCCAAGAAATAGAATAGTTAAAATACTGCTAACTGTTACTGTCAACTGCATACTAATTATTATCTTGCAATGATTTTAAAAGCAAATACACCATGTCATCTAAGTTTGATTCTTATCAAAAAAGACGCCTGCAATCTTCTTACATTTCAGTTGTAGTTAGTATTGCTTTGGTGCTTTTTATGGTGGGTGTTTTAGGGTTGATTTTATTAAAGTCTACTAAAGTTGCAAATCATGTCAAAGAAAAAGTGGCCATTACACTTTTTATAAAAGACAAGGTAACTCAAAAACAAATAAAATCGTTTAGAGAATCTCTTTTAGAAGAAATTTTTACAAAAAAAGCTATATATACAAGTAAAACACAAGCAGCAAAAAAATATAGCAAAGAAATTGGTGAAGATTTCCTTGAATTTTTAGGGAGTAATCCTTTGAAAAATGGAATAGATATTTATCTAAAAGCAGATTTTGTTACACCAGAAAAAATACAAGAATTAGAAAATCGCTTTTTAAAAAATGCATTTGTAGCAGATGTTTCATATGATAAACCTTTAATTAATTTATTAACTAAAAATATTAAAAGAATCAGTTTTTGGCTATTCGTCTTCAGTGGTTTTTTTAGTCTAGTCGCAATGATTTTAATTAATAGTTCCATAAGATTGTCTATTTACTCAAAACGATTTAATATAAAAACCATGCAAATGGTGGGCGCAACAAAACGGTTTATCAGAAAGCCATTTATTTGGAGAAGTATAAAATTAGGAATGATTGGCGCTTTATTCGCTTTGATAGGGCTGGCATTTGTAATTTATTATGTAGATAAATACATACCAGGTTTAGAACTTTTAAAAGATTACTTTTCGTTAGGATATTTAGTTGGTGGTGTACTTTTATCAGCCTTTATAATTACGTGGGTAAGCACATTCTTTGCCACACAGCGCTTTTTAAATTTAAAAACAGACGAACTTTATTATTAAAATATGCAAAAAGAAAATAATCAAAAAAAAGAATTTCTCTTTGGTCAAAAGAACTATAGAATCATGCTTGTTGGCATCGTTTTTATTGCTTTAGGATTTATTTTCATGTCCGGAGGTGGAAGTGATAATCCAGAGGTTTTTAATGAAGAAATATATAACTGGCAGCGTATACGATTAGCGCCAACTTTGGTAATTATTGGATTGGTAATAGAAATTTATGCTATTTTTGCCAAACCAAAAAAATAAATATGAATTTATTAGAGACGATCATTCTAGCTGTAATTGAAGGAATCACAGAGTTTTTACCGGTATCATCAACAGGTCACATGATTATAGCATCATCTTTTATGCGAATTGCAACGGATGATTTTACCAAACTTTTTACTATTGTTATTCAATTAGGGGCCATTTTATCCGTGGTCGTTTTATATTGGAAACGTTTTTTTCAAAGTTTTGATTTTTATTTTAAACTATTAGTGGCATTTATACCCGCAGTTGTTTTAGGCTTATTATTAAATGATGTAATAGATAGTTTATTAGAAAGCCCAATTACTGTGGCAATTTCTCTAATAATAGGAGGTTTCATTCTATTAAAAGTTGATGAATGGTTTAAGGGAAATGAAGAATTTGATGAGAAAAATCCAAATGAACACACAGAAATAAGTTATGCGAATGCTTTAAAAATTGGTTTTTTTCAATGTTTAGCGATGATTCCTGGTACCTCGAGAAGTGGAGCAAGTATTGTAGGAGGAATGACGCAAAAAATTAATAGAAAAACTGCAGCAGAATTTTCTTTCTTTTTGGCAGTTCCAACAATGTTGGGAGCTACTGCAAAAAAAAGTTACGACTATTATAAAGCAGGTTTCGAACTTTCTTCAGATCAAATTAATTATCTAATTATTGGTAATATTGTAGCTTTTATAGTTGCTTTAATCGCGATTAAATCTTTCATTGATTATTTAAGTAGAAAAGGGTTTAAAATTTTTGGTTACTATAGAATTATTTTAGGAATTACATTGTTAATCATTCATTTTTTCATTTATAGATTAACCATTTAATTTTTTTTGATGAATATTGAAGAGTATCAAAAAGGTCAGGTTTTATTGATTGACAAACCACTTACTTGGACCTCTTTTCAGGTCGTGAACAAACTACGGTGGGAAATAAAACAGCGCTTTAATATTAAGAAAATTAAAGTGGGTCACGCAGGGACTTTAGATCCTTTAGCAACAGGTCTGTTAATTATTTGCACAGGAAAACAGACGAAAGAAATTCATACCTATCAAAATCAAGTAAAAGAGTATACAGGTACATTTACTTTAGGTGCAACCACTCCAAGTTACGATTTAGAAACAGAAATCGATCAAAAATTTCCGACAGAACATATTACTGAAGATTTATTAAAAGAAACTACAAAACAATTTATTGGTGATATTCAACAAAAACCACCTATTTTTTCTGCAATTAAAAAAGATGGAAAACGTTTATACGAATTGGCAAGAAAAGGCGAAACTACAGAAATTAAGGCCAGGATCGTTAAGGTTTTAGAATTCGAAATTACTAATATTAATCTGCCAAAAGTAGACTTTAAAGTAGTTTGTAGTAAAGGAACCTACATTCGTTCTTTAGCTTCCGATTTTGGAAATGCATTAAATTCTGGTGCGCATTTATCAGCATTAAGAAGAACAAAAATCGGTGATTTTTCTGTTGATAAATCAAATTCTATTGAGGGTTTTATTAAAAGTCTAAAAGTGGAATAGTTTTTGTCTCCAAGGTTGTGACAAAAGCTATTTTATGAAAAAAAATCTATCTTTAATCTTCTTATTTATCACATTACTATCTTCATCTCAACAAAAATTTGGGAAATCTTTTATTACAGGTACTTTTAATTTTACGCTCGGTATAAATGAAAATTACACCATAAATAATGAGGAAGGTGAATATCTTATTGAACCAGCTGCAATTTTTTTAAGAACAGGTTTTGGCTATGAATTTAAAAAAAGGGTCGCTATTAGTTTTAATGCTGGATTTGATTATCATTGGAATTATGCTGTAAGTGCTTTTCCAACTTATGGGACTATAAAGTACAATATTACTGAAGATGAAGGGGATACTTTTTTTATTGAAGGGAGTTATGGTAAAATGTGGCGCCCCTCATCTAATTATCCAGATGGAAAGTATTATAGTTTTGGAATTGGATCTCAAGTAGCAGGTGGTGATAGATGGAATACAATTTTAAGATTAGATTTTCACAGAAAAAGTATTTATGGTTTTGAAAACAATAGGTTAGATAGTGTTTCCTTCGGGATAGGCTTTTCTTTCTTTTAAAATAAAAAGGATTTATATTTAAATTTTTTTACAAAAAAAATCCTGAGTTTTACTTCAGGATTTATATATAAGTTTACTTCTTAAAAGATTATTTCTTTTTAGCTAATAAATCTCTTATTTCAGCTAATAAATCTTCTTGACTCGGTCCTTTTGGGGCAACTGGTGCTGGCTCTTCTTTCTTTTTAGTTGCATTTACACCTTTTACAATTATGAACATTACAAAAGCTACAATAATAAAGTCAATTACGTTTGTTAAGAAATCTCCATATAAAACTGCAACTTCTCCAACAACTTTTCCTGTATCTTCAGTAATACCTTCTTTAACAATCCATTTTAAATCTTTGAAATCAGTGTTAAATATCAGGCCAATTAAAGGAGAAACAATTCCTCCTGTAAAAGAAGTTACAACTTGTTTAAAAGCTGCCCCCATAACAAAACCTACCGCAATATCGATAAGGTTACCCTTCATTGCAAAATCTTTAAATTCTTTAAGCATTCCCATTTGTTTTGATTTTTAATATGTTAGAATGCTAAATTAGTGAAATTTATTAATATTTTAACGTTTTTTTAACACGCTGTGAAATTGCAGTTAAGGTTTCATAAACAATAGTTTCAGAAATATTAGCAATATTTTGTATCATTTCTTGATTATTAAAAATGATAACTTTATCACCTTCTTTGCACTCAATCTTTGTAACATCAACCATAATCATATCCATACAGACATTACCAATAATAGGTGCTTTTTTATTGTTGATGAGTACATGCCCTTTTTTATTACCTAATCTTCTAGATATTCCATCTGCGTGACCAATCGGTATTGTTGCTGATTTACTTGGTCTTTTTGCAACAAAAGCTCTATTGTAGCCTACCGTTTCTCCGGGCTCAATGAAGTGAATTTGAGAAATAATAGAGGTTAAATTATGTGTGTTATTTAATTGAGAGGTTTCTTCGGTATTATTTCCAAACCCATATAAACCAATGCCAATCCTAACCATATCAAATTGGGCTTTTACATAATTTACAACACCAGATGTATTTAAAATATGAAGCATAGGTTTGTAACCTAAATGCGTGTAAAATTGTTGTGCTATGTATGCAAAATTATTGATTTGATTTGTTGTAAAATCTTTTTCTTCTAAATCTTCACTCGCCGCTAAATGCGAAAATAAAGATTGCACTTTTACGTGATTTGTTTCTTTTAAACTCGTTAAAATTTTAGAAATATCTGCATGCCAAAATCCTAATCTATTTAAACCTGTGTTAAACTTTAAATGAATAGGGTAATTCATTAAAGGAGCTTTATCCGCTAAATTTAAAAAAGCATTAAAAATTTTAAAACTGTATAGATTTGGTTCTAATCTATAATCTACAATAGACTGTAAATTTTGTACTTGAGGGTGTAAAACTAAAATCGGAGCTTTTATTTCTGCTTCACGCAAAGCAATACCTTCAGAAGCATAAGCAACTGCAAAATAATCTACTTTATCTTCTAAAAATTGAGCAACTTTAATGCCATCACTTCCGTAGCCAAAAGCTTTAACAACTGCTAAAATTTTGGTTTTTGGTTGTAGTTTTTGTTTAAAATAATTTAGGTTATGTTCTAAAGCATTTCCATCAATTTCTAAAACAGTTACATGATTATTCATCAGTAGAACTTTCTTTTTTATCAGTAATTCCTTTCTCTTTATTTTTGACAGCTTTAAAATATGCAGCTCTGCTTAAAGGTTCATATTCCTGAGTCTCACCTAACATTACCAATTTGTCATTTTGTGCTTTTCTAAAACTGTAATGTGCTAAGTTACCTGTGTGTGTGCAAACCGCATGTACTTTAGTCACATATTCCGCAGTTGCCATTAAAGCAGGCATTGGGCCAAAAGGATTTCCTTGAAAGTCCATATCTAAACCGGCGACAATTACTCGTATTCCTCGGTTTGCTAAATCATTACAAACAGCAACAATTTCATCATCAAAAAACTGAGCTTCATCAATACCAACAACATCTACATCATTGGCTAACAGCCTAATATTTGAAGAAACCGGTACAGGTGTTGATCTGATTCTATTATCATTATGCGAAACAACTTGCTCTTCATCATAACGCGTATCAAGAGCAGGTTTAAAAATTTCTACACTTTGTTTTGCAAATTGTGCACGCTTTAAACGTCTAATTAATTCTTCTGTTTTACCAGAAAACATAGAGCCACAAATAACTTCTATCCAGCCAAATTGTTCTGTATGATTTACTGTATTTTCAAGAAACATTTTGTAATTTTAGGCGTTTTAGTTTTATAATTTTGTTTTAGTTTGATTGTCAACAAATTTAGCAATATTTAGCTGTAAAAAATAACTTCAATTAACAACTTATGCACAAAAAATTAGAATCAGACTTAATGAGTTTGGCGCACAGTATTTTAAAAATGAAAAATAAAAAAGATGTGTTTGCCTTAAAACAAAAATCTAAAGAGATTTATGAGAAACTATCTATGCTTGCTTTTGTTGAAGAATATGTAAATACAACACCAAATTTAAAAGAATCAAAAGAAGAATTAATAGAAAAAGTGGCACAAGGTTTTGTGTCAAAAGATATTTCTATTTTTGAAGAAGTTACTTCTAACGAGGTTGTTGAAGATGGAAAAAAGATAGTCTATGATCTTGCTGATACGCCTAAAGAAGAATCTGAAATTGAAGAAATTTTAGAGCAACCTTTTGATGAATTAGAAGAAATTATATTCTCTGAAAATGAAACAGAGCATATAAATGAGGTTATAAATATTGAAGTAAATAAAACAAAAAGCTTAGAGGAAGAATTACAAGACATAATTTCGGTTGATGTAATGGCAGATTTATTTGAAAATGCCCAACCAAAATCTTTAAATGATAAATTGGTTAATAATATTCAAATTGGTTTAAATGACCGAATTATTTTTGTAAAAAATCTTTTTAATAATCAGCAAGAAGATTATAACAGAGTAATTTCTCAATTAAACACTTTTAAGTCAGAAAAAGAAGCAAAACAATTTATCAATAAGATGATAAAGCCAGACTATAATTGGTCTGAACATGAAGAATTAGAAAAACGTTTTTTAGAAATTATAGAACGTAAATTTGCTTAATTCTATTTGCTATTTAGGTTACGTACAAAAATTTAATTGATAATAATTAATTTCTAATTTTGAAACCCGTTTTAATCCATACACATTTTCATCGCCGTAAAACTGGAGTAACCAGAAGTATAGAAAATGTACTTCCTTTTTTTGATGATGATTTTGAAACATATGTTTATGGTTCAAATATTGATGGAAATAAAATTACCACTTCAAAATTAAAATCAATACTATTTTCTGATTTAAAAACAGTCGTACATTGTCATAGAAATAATGAAATTATAGGAATGCTATGGTATCGTTTTTTAGGTGCAAAATTCAAATTGATTGCAACTAGGCACGCAGAAACTGTGCCTTCAGGGCTCACAAAATATTTGCTTAAAAAAGCGGATAAAGTAATTACGCTCATTAAAAGTATGAGCACTAATTTAGGGATTGATAATACTCTTATTGCTCATGGGGTTAGAGTTGAAGAGTTTGTGCCAAATCCAGAAAAAAGGCTAGAAAAGATTAAACAAGACAATGTTATTTTAAATGCAGGAAGAGTAAGAAAAGCAAAAGGTCAACTTGTTTTGCTCGAAGCTGCCAAGGTTCTAAAAGAGCAAAAAAATTGGGCATTAGTTATTGTTGGTAAAGTTGATAAGCCTCTATTTTTAGAAGAATTAAAAACGATTACAACAAAACATGAAATAGAAAATCAAGTCTATTTTGTTGATGAAACTAGAGATATTATTTCTTATTATCAAGCAGCAAAAATTGTTGTCGCTCCAAGTTTTTCTGAAGGATTTTCTTTAGTAACTGCCGAAGCTATGTCTTGTGAATGCACAGTAATTGCCACAAAAAATGTAGGAGTTCATTCCCAATTAATTACAAATGGTAAAAATGGGTATTTGTTTGAAGCAGGAAATTCTCCGGCGTTAGAGCTGCTTTTATTTAAATTGATGAAAAATCAAATTTCACATTTGGGGAAACAAGGAAGAGAAGAAATTGTACAAAATTGGAGTGCAAAAAAAGAAGCACAAAATTTAATAGAACTTTATAAATTATGGTAAAAAAAATATTCTTTTTGGCGTTTTTTATAGTTTTAGTGGGATGTAAATCAACTTACAAAACTCAGGGATTTTCGAAAAAGGACATTCCTTTAAAACCTAATTATAATAATGAGAAAAATTGGGCAGTTTTACCAAATTCTTCTTTTGGAGAATTAAAAGAATTTACTTCTAAAGAAATAGATACTTTACAAGCAGATGTTTTTTATGTGTATCCAACTTTAAATACAGAAAATGATGATTTACGTTGGAATGTTCCTGTAGAGGATATTGAGCAGCAGAATAAAGTTTTAAACAAAGCGGTTTTATTTCAAGCTTCGGCATTTGCAACTTCAGGTAAATTGTACGTTCCTTATTATAGGCAAGCTCATTTACGTTCTTATAAGATGTTAGAAAACGGAGGAGATAAGGCGTTGCTTTTAGCCTATTCTGATGTTAAAAAAGCTTTTGAAGTTTATTTAAAAAACTACAATAAAGGTAGACCAATTATCATTGCAAGTCACAGTCAAGGTTCTACACATGCCAAATTTTTATTAAGAGATTTTTTTGATAACAAACCTTTGCAAGAAAAATTGATAGCGGCATATATTGTTGGTACAGTCCTAAAATCAGATTTGTTTTCAACTTTAAAGCCAATGACAAAACCAAATGAAATAGGAGGTTTTGTTGGTTGGAATACATTTAAGAAAGGCAATTATCCGAAGAAAAGAGATGTTTATAAAGGTAGTGTTACAACAAATCCTATAACTTGGGACGATGCAAAAACTACAGAATTATATGAACACAAGGGGTTTTTATATTCTAATAAAAAGATATATAAAAATGTATTAAAAATAGAAATTACAGATGGATTGGTTTGGAGTACAAACCCTAAATTTCCAATGCGATTTTTTATGTCTTTTATGAAAAATTATCATGTTGGTGATATTAATCTTTTTTGGCAGGATATTAGAGAAAATGCAGAATTAAGAACTAAAACCTGGTTAGCGGAAAATAAATAATGTAACAAAGTCTTTTTGTAATCGTCTAAAAATAAAACGAATAAAATGAAACGACTTACTGTAATTATCTCTGCTTTTTTTATAATAACTGTATCTGCTCAAGAAGAAGCTTTTAAAAAATTCTATAAAGTAAATAAGGACAAATCAGCTTTTTCAATCAATTTATCAACTTCATTGGCAGGTTCCTTTTTAGACGATGAAGATGAAGAGAGTTTGACAAGTTTAATTAAAAAATCGAGCAACTTCAAGTTAATGGTTTTTGATAATGAAGATGATACCGTATCGAAGAATTTTAAAAAGTTTACAAGAAAAAACAGATTAAAAACTTTGGCTCGCGTTAAAGATAAGGAAGGTAAAGCAGAATTCTTTTTTATTGAAAAAAATAAATTTATAACAGAAATTATTATAAGAGCCAATAGTAATAATGATAAACTTGTTTTATTCGGTTTAAAAACAAAAATCACTAAAGATGAGTTGGCGGCAGTATTTTCTTCTTCCGATGTAAAAATTTCATCAAAATAAAACTTAAAGAAAGAGAAGGTTTAGCCGATTTTCTCTTTTAAGTCTTGAACAACTTTTTTACTATTTCCAATAAAAATTTCATTATTTAAAATAAAAACAGGGCGTTTTAAAAACGTATATTCATCTAAAATATATTGTTTATAATCAGTTTCAGACAATATTTGATTTTTTAAATCCATAGCTTTATAGAGTTTTGCCCGTTTGTTAAACAACGCTTCGTAACTTCCAGAAAGTTGGTGCATTTCATCTAGTTGAGAAACTGAAACGTTATTTGCCTTTATTTCTTGACGCTCAAAACCATCAGTATTTACCTCTTTAAGAATTCTTCTGCAAGTATCACAAGTTTGTAAAAAATATACTTTCTTCATTTTTATGGATTATATTTACACTTCAAAATTACACATAAAAATGAAAATACAATTTGATATTTTACGAAAATCTAGAGAGCTTATTTTAAAAGAACTAGAAGGGTTAACCCTAGATCAAATTCATGAGATTCCTGAAGGATTTAAGAATAATATAGCTTGGAATGTAGCGCATTTAGTAGTTACACAACAATTGTTGCATTACAAATTTTCAGATTTAAATTGTTTGTGTCCGGATAATTTAATTGACGATTATAAAAAAGGAACTGCACCAACTAAAATTTTCACGGTAGAAGAATTTGACGAAGTGAAAGAACTATTGATGGGTTTGCCAGATACTTTAGAAGAAGATTTCGAAGCAGGTATTTTTGAGAATTATAATGACTATCCAACAAGTACGGGTTTCGTTTTAAGCTCGATAGAAACGGCAATCGCATTTAATAATTTTCATGAGGGCATTCACTATGGAATTATTAGAGCTATCAAAAAATTCATATAATTTATATGGATTACTTTTTTATGCACTTAGAATTATAAATATTTACATAGATTTTATTTATTGTTTACTTTTTGAAACATTGATCTGGCCAAAAGATAAAATAGCTGTTCTAGGTATTATGAAAAAATTCACAAAATAATTTGAAAACTATTTTTTGATAGTTTGTAATTTGTAAGACTTAAAAAATGAAATTCAATACAAAAACTATCCAAGGAGGACAAAAACACGAAGAAGCTACAGGCTCAGTAATTCCACCAATTTTTCAAACATCTACTTATAAACAATCTAGTTTTGGGGTAGCACAAGAATACAATTATTCAAGAGGGGCAAACCCAACGAGAACTGCTTTAGAAGATAGTTTTGCTTCTATTGAAAATGGAACACATGGTTTTGCATTTTCTTCTGGTTTGGCAGCAATAGATTGTGTTCTCCGAACACTAAATCCTGGCGATGAAGTTATTGCAGGAAACGATTTGTATGGAGGAACTTACAGAATGTTTTCACAACTATTCCAAAAATACGGACTAGAGTTTACCTATGTAGATATAGATTCTGGAGAAAATATATTAAAAGAAATTACAGAAAGAACAAAATTAGTTTGGTTGGAAACACCAACAAATCCATTAATGAAAATTGCTGATATCGAAGCAATTTGTTCTGCAGTAAAAGAAGTCAATGTAGACATTTTAATTGCTGTAGATAATACATTTGCAACACCATATTTACAAAGGCCTTTAGATTTAGGGGCAGACATTGTAATGCATTCTGTAACAAAATATTTAGGAGGACATTCAGATTTGTTAATGGGTGCTTTAATTGTAAAAGAAGCAAAATTAGCTGATGAATTAAATTTTATTCAATTTGCCGCTGGGGCTATTGCAGGACCTATGGATTCTTTCTTAGCATTAAGAGGTATAAAAACTTTACATGTTAGAATGCAAAGACATTGTGAAAACGCTAGCGCAGTAGCTAGTTTTTTAAAGAAAAACCCTAAGATTGGGGCCGTCTATTATCCTGGCTTAGAAGATCATCCAAATCATGAAGTGGCTAAAAAACAGATGAAGGATTTTGGTGGAGTCGTTTCTTTCCGTTTAAAAGACGGCAGTAGAGAAGCTACTTTTAAATTTTTAGAAAGCATTAAATTCTTTACGTTAGCGGAATCTTTAGGAGGTGTAGAAAGTATGGTAAATCATTCGGCAACAATGTCGCATGCATCCATGCCAGAAGAAGCACGCTTAAAAATAGGGATTACGGATTCTTTAATACGACTAAGTGTTGGTATTGAAGATGTAGAAGATTTATTAGCAGATTTAGAACAAGCGTTAAATCATTAAAAACGAAAAAATAGTGTCGTCTAAAAAGACTTAGGAATATTAATTTTTCAGGTTATTTTATATTTTATTTAATAGCTCGTAGAACATTTTTTTTCTTAAATGTCTATAATCAATCAATAATAAAACTTTCTTCTAGAAAATAGTTGGCTCTTAATTCAGCATTATTAATTTGTTTATGATACAAAATAATTTCAGGGAGTTGCTTTTTTAGATAATTTCCTGTGTCCCACTTATTATTTTTATTTTCGTCAATAATGACTCGTATAGTATATTTTTTAGGTTGTAATAAATCGAAAACGATACCTTTTGAAGTTGCAGTAAATTGACGTTCTATAACTTTATCTTGCTTTTTTCCAGAAAGTAATTCAATAATTAAATTTTTAGAATTTACGTTGTTTACTTTTAAAGTGATTCTTCCGTAGTCATCAATTTCTTTGGTGCTAAAACTATATTTTAATGTATCATTTTTAACAGAGAAAACATCATTGAAGGCACCAGGTAAAGCTGTAAAAAGGTATTTCTCTTTTGGTTTTTTATCAAAAATAAATCCAACTTTATTCTCTTTTTTAGAAGGTATAGTGTTGTAGTTTATAGCAATTGTGTCTTTGTTAAAAAAACTTACTTTACTTGTGTCTATTTTTACAATAGGGTTGTTACTGGTTAAAAAGAAAGTATCTCTAAAATGAAGAATACTTTTTGTCGAAGATTTCATTACTAAAGAATCTAATTTTTTCTTTCTCAATTTCACCGTTAACGTATCTGAAAATTTATTATTGGCAATTACAAAATTTAAGGAATCTGCCTCGAAAGGAGTGAACCAAAAGTTTAAGGTATCTTTATCAACTTCGAATTTAGAAACACTTTTAAAATCATCCGGAACTTTAGAAAGTATTTTTATTTGCATATTTTTTCCAGCACCTTCAAAACCAAATTCTATTTTTCCTTTGGTAATTTCTTTTCCCCTTTTAAATTGATAAGGTTGTTCTTCTTTAAATAAAATGATGGGTTTTGTAATAATACTATCTTTGGGTAATTGAATGGTGTCCGTAAGAAAACCAATTTTATCAGTTTTTGGATTAAAAATATAATCGTTCAAAGATTCTTGCAAAGCCAACATTAAATACCTTCCCTTTCTAAGGTTTGTAAATTTAAAATTTATTGTATCAAGTGTGTTTGTGATGTAGTCGGGTTTCTTTTTATATACAATAGAATCATTAAAAGAGCTGTCTATTCTGTATAATAAAACGTTTATATTTTTAGGCGTTTCAAAAAGTTTTGCATCTTTTATATTTCCGGAGGTAGTTAAAGAGTCTATGTAAGTTCCAGTAGAAAATATATATTTAAAATTCTCTAATTTATTACCCTCATTATGATCCTCTACTGCATTTCCAAAATTAAAAGTATAAGTTGTATTTAGTTTTAAAGTATCAATAATTTCAATCTTTATAAATTCGCTAGGCGCACCTTGGGGAGAAATTAATGGAGGATTTTTCATTGGAGGTGAAACTACCAATTCTGTATTTAAATTTTTTAATGTAATGTATTCATTAAAGTCTATTTTAATTTCTTTCTTATTAAAATTCACACTTTCATAAGGTGGTTTTGCAGTAATAAACAAAGGAGCGTCTTCATCTTTTGGCCCACCTTCTGGTCTACCCGTTCTGGCACAGTTCGTAACAAAAATAAGTAACACGGATAAAAAAAGAAATCTATACACTATTCTCACAAAAAATAATTTAGATACAAATTAACAATTAATTTTTGAATATAAATTCATAAAATCTATTCTGTATACGCCATGGTTAAAATACTTATTTTGCAGTCCTTAGATTTTAAAAATTCTTTTGCACATGCTTCTAAAGTTGCACCGGTTGTGATCACGTCATCAATTAATAAAATATGTTTATGATTAAAAAATTCAGGATTTTTTAAAAGAAATTTTGTGCCAATATTATTGAAACGCTCAAAACGAGCTTTAAAAGTTTGGGTTTTGGTCGATGAGATTCTGATTAAATAATTTTCTAGAAATTGTGTATTTAGTTGTTTACTCAAAGTTTCACCAAATTTTGTTACTTGATTATAGCCTCTTTCTTTTAATTTTTTTGGATGTAAAGGCACAGGAATTATATAATCTACCTCTTTAAATCCTTTATTTTCACTCAAAATTTCCCCCAACCAATTACCAAAGAAAACGCCAATCTCTTCATTACCTTTGTATTTTAAATCATGAATTATTTTTTTTGTGATTCCTTTTTTTCTAAAAAAAAATAAAGAAAATACATTTTCTGTTAAAAACCGGCCATAAAAATTTTCTGAAATTTTGTTTTGTTTAAAATCCTGAAAATTAGTTAGTGGTAAGTCGTGTCTGCAAAGTGTACAAATAGTAGTTTCATTTTCTACTAGTTTTTGTTCACAAACAGCACATAGTTTTGGATAAAAAATATAGAATAAGTCTTTTAAAAGTCTCATCTTTACGTAACAATTTTTAAGTAATATACTTAATAAATAAGAGATTACCTTTGTCTAGCAGAATAAAATTTTTCAAAGAAGCATTAAAAAACTTAAAAACATTAGGCACTGTTATGCCAAGTTCAAGTTTTTTGTCAAAAAGAATGTTAAGAGAGATTGATTTTTCCCAAGCAGAGGTTATTGTTGAATTGGGTCCTGGAAATGGTGCGATTACAAAGTATATTATAGAACAATTATCACCTATAGCAAGATTAATTTGTTTCGAAATTAATAATAATTTTTACAGTCAATTAAAAGAGCAAAAACATCCACAATTAATTGTATTAAATGTTTCTGCAGGAAAAATTGCAGATGAATTGAAAAAGTTAAATATTAAGAAAGTAGATTGTATTATTTCTAGTTTACCATTAACCATACTTCCTAAAGAAGTGTCAGAGGAAATTTTGTTGAAGGCTTTTGAGGTTTTAGAGGATAACGGCTCATTTATTCAATATCAATATAGTTTAAGTTACTTTAAAAAAGTGAAAAAAGTATTTCGAGAGTCTATTTCAGTAGAATTTGAACCTTTAAATATTCCTCCAGCATTTATTTATCGATGTAAAAAAGTCCAATAAATTTTCTTGAAAAACTTTAGCAAACACGTATCTTTGCCCTCATTATGGCAAAACAAGAAGATCAGTTTAAAAAAGTTTTATCGCATGCAAAAGAATATGGTTATGTATTTCAGTCTTCTGAAATTTATGATGGATTAAGCGCGGTTTACGATTATGCTCAAAATGGAGTTGAACTAAAGAAAAATATTAGAGATTATTGGTGGAAAGCAATGGTGCAAATGCATGAGAATATTGTGGGGATCGATGCCTCAATTTTAATGCATCCTACTACTTGGAAAGCTTCTGGTCACGTAGACGCATTTAATGATCCTTTAATAGATAATAAAGATTCTAAAAAACGTTATAGAGCAGATGTTTTAATTGAAGATTATTGTGCTAAAATTGAAGGCAAAATAAATAAGGAAGTGGCTAAAGCATCAAAACGTTTTGGTAATGCTTTTAATAAAGAAGAGTTTCTTGCTACAAATGGAAGAGTTGTTGGATACCAGGAAAAAATAAAGGCAATTTTAGCAAGAATGGGTGCGTCTTTAGAAAACGAAGATTTAGCAGATGTTAAGCTATTAATTGAAGAGTTAGAGATTGCAGACCCTTTAACAGGCTCTAGAAATTGGACAGATGTTAAGCAGTTTAATTTAATGTTTGGTACAAAACTTGGCGCATCTGCTGAGACTGCTATGGATTTGTATTTACGTCCAGAAACAGCACAAGGAATTTTTGTTAATTTCTTAAATGTTCAGAAAACAGGAAGAATGAAAATTCCTTTTGGAATTGCACAAACAGGTAAAGCATTTAGAAATGAGATTGTTGCTAGGCAATTTATTTTTAGAATGCGTGAGTTTGAGCAAATGGAAATGCAATTTTTTGTAAAACCAGGTACTCAAAAAGTTTGGTATGAGCAATGGAAGGAAACGCGTTTAAAATGGCATTTATCTTTAGGGATGGGAGCAGAGAATTATCGTTTTCATGATCATGATAAATTAGCACATTATGCCGATGCAGCTGCCGATATTGAGTTTAATTTTCCTTTCGGATTCAAAGAGTTAGAAGGAATTCATTCACGTACAGATTTCGATTTAAAAGCCCATGAGAAACATTCAGGTAAGAAATTACAGTATTTTGATCATGAGGAAAATAAAAGTTATACACCTTATGTAGTAGAAACTTCTATTGGTTTAGATAGAATGTTTTTAGCAGTCTTCTCAAATTCTTTAATTGAAGAAGAATTAGAAAACGGAACAACAAGGACAGTTTTAAAATTACCAGCAGTTTTGGCTCCTTTTAAGGCAGCGATTTTACCATTGGTGAAAAAAGATGGTTTGCCCGAAGTTGCGCGTAAAATTATGGAGGATTTAAAGTGGGACTACAACGTATATTATGACGAAAAAGATGCTGTTGGTAAGCGTTATAGGCGTCAAGATGCCGCTGGAACACCATTTTGCATTACAGTAGATCATGACACTTTGGTAGATCACTGTGTTACGATAAGACATAGAGATACAATGGATCAAAAAAGAGTTGCAATTGTGGACTTAAAAGAAATAATACAAGCTGAAGTGGCCGTAAAGACTTGGTTGCAAAAAATGTAATTAAATTCTTTGAAGGTTGTTTTGCGTTCACAATAACTTCTAAACGAAATATTCAGTCAGAATTTTAGACATAAAAAAAGGTAGTAATTTAAAAATTACTACCTTTTTTATTATTTGCTTTTAACAGTTTTTAGTGTGTTAAAAGATAAATTATTATCCTAAAGTAACTCTTTTAAAAGCACTTACAGAAACATCTCCATATGTTTTAACATACTGTGCAACGTTTTTCTTTTCATCCTTAATAAAAGATTGATCTAAAAGACATTGTTCCATATCCAAAGTCGTATTGTCAGAAATGAATCTTTCCATTTTTCCTGGTAAAATTCTATCCCAGATTTTTTCTGGTTTTCCTTCAGCAGCTAATTCAGCTTTAGCAGCTTCTTCAGCTTTTGCTAAAATCTCATCAGATAATTGCGACATAGAGATATATTGAGGTACATTTTTCAATGTTTTACCCAATCTTCCTAATTCAATATTATCTTTTTCAATCACTGCTATTCTAGCTTCAGTTTCTGCAGCTACAAAAGCAGGGTCAAAATCTTTGTAAGACAACGTAGTTGCTCCCATAGATGCTACCTGCATTGCTAAATCTTTTGCTAAGTTTTCAGCGTTATCTACAACGGCAGATAAACCAACTAAAGCAGCGATTTTACCAATATGAGTATACGCACCAACATAAGCAGCTTCGATTTTTTCAAAGGCAGTGATTTCTAACTTTTCTCCAATAACACCAGTTTGTTCAACTAATTTATCGGCAACTGTCATTCCACCAAAGTCAGCAGCTAAGAAAGATTCTTTACTGTCATAATCTAAAGCGATATCTGCGAATTGACCACCTAAGGCTACAAAAGAATCATTTTTCCCAACAAAGTCAGTTTCACAAGCCAAAACGATTGCTACACCTGAAGTTTTAGCATCATTAATTCTTGTTACAGCAACACCTTCGGTAGATTCTCTATCCGCTCTTTTAGCAGCAATTTTTTGACCTTTTTTACGCAAAATATCAATTGCTTTATCAAAATCACCACCAGCTTCAACTAATGCCTTTTTACAGTCCATCATTCCAGCTCCAGTAGCTTCTCTTAATTTTTTAACATCAGCAGCACTTACTTTTACTGTTTCCATGTTATTTTATATTTTAAAAGTTATAATTATTTTGTTTCTTTAGCAGGAGTTTCAGTAACTTCAGCTTTTGTTTCTTCAACTTTAGAAGTTGTTTCTTCAACTTTAGGAGATGCTTTTTCCGCTTTAGGAACTGCAACTTCTTTCGCTACTTTTACTTTTTCTTTGTCTGCTTTTCTATCTGATAAACCTTCTGCAACTGCATCGGTAACAAAAGATAATACTTTGTCTATAGACTTAGAAGCATCATCATTTGCAGGAATTACAAAATCAACTAATCTTGGATCAGAGTTTGTATCTACCATTGCAAAAATTGGAATGTTTAATTTTTGAGCTTCTGCCACAGCAATGTGCTCTTTCTTGATGTCAACTATAAATAATGCACCAGGTAAACGAGTCATGTCAGAAATTGAACCTAAATTCTTTTCTAACTTTTCTCTCTGACGATTAATTTGTAATTTCTCTCTTTTAGATAAAGCATCAAAAGAACCATCTTGCTTCATTCTATCAATATGAGCCATTTTTTTAACAGCTTTTCTAATAGTTACAAAGTTCGTTAACATACCACCTGGCCATCTTTCTGTGATGTAAGGCATGTTTACTGCTTTTGCTTTTTCTGCAACAATATCTTTTGCTTGTTTTTTAGTAGCAACAAATAAAATTTTACGTCCAGAGTTTGCAATCTTTTTTAAAGCTTCTGAAGTTTCTTCTATTTTAGCCGCAGTTTTATACAAATCAATGATGTGTACACCATTTCTTTCTGTATAAATATAAGGAGCCATGTTTGGATTCCACTTTCTAGTAAGGTGTCCAAAATGCACACCATTATCTAATAATTCTTGTATGTTTACGTTTGCCATTTTTTAAATGTGTTTACTTTCTGTTTTGAAATCAATATATAAGTAGTCTTTTAGGAGTCTTATATATTTAGATACTAAACTGTTTAATATTAATTGTATGTAATAATAACAGTTCTCGATATAATAATTTACCCACCTTTCGACGAAGCTTAAGGTGATCGTAAAAACTATTAACGTTTCGAGAATTGGAATTTTTTACGTGCTTTTTTCTGACCGAATTTCTTACGTTCAACCATTCTTGGATCACGTGTTAATAAACCTTCTGGTTTCAAAATAATTCTGTGATCTGCATCAATAGAAACTAATGCTCGTGTAATTGCTAAACGAATTGCTTCTGCTTGTCCTGTAACTCCACCACCGTAAACATTAACTTTGATATCATAAGATTCTAAGTTTTCTGTTAACATTAAAGGTTGTTGTACTTTATACTGCAGAGTACCTGTTGTAAAGTAATCCTTATAGTCTTTTTTATTTACAGTAATGTTCCCTTTACCGTCTGTAAGATAAATACGAGCAACAGCCGTTTTTCTTCTACCTATTTTGTGAACTGTATCCATTATTTAAGATCGTTAAGATTAATAGCTTTAGGTGCTTGACCCGCGTGTTTGTGCTCAGTTCCTGCATATACATATAAGTTTCTGTATAGTGCTGCTCCCAAAATGTTTTTTGGTAACATTCCTTTAACTGCTTTCTCGATCAATCTTGTAGGATCTTTCTCGAACATTTCTGTTGCAGTTAACGATCTTTGTCCTCCTGGATACCCTGTGTGACGAATGTAAGATTTGTCTCTCCATTTGTTACCAGTTAAAACAATTTTTTCTGCGTTGATAATAACCACGTTGTCTCCACAATCTACGTGAGGAGTAAAGTTTGGTTTATATTTACCTCTAATTAGCTTTGCTACTTTAGAAGCTAGACGACCCAACGTTTGCCCGTCCGCATCAACTAAAACCCACTCCTTGTTTACGGTAGCGCTGTTTGCTGATACTGTTTTGTAACTTAATGTGTTCATAATTACACTATTAGTTTTTGTTTAATTAATAATTTCATTTTCCTTAAAAAAGGAGTGCAAATATAGTACTATTTATTTGTTTGGCAAATAGGTGTTTAGTTTTTTTATTGAACGTTTTTATTAGGAATAATTAACATATTCTTAAGAAAATAGAAAGCTATTTTTGATGCGCAAATAAATAGGTTATTCTCAATGATAAAATCAGTTAAAAATCAATGAAATTTTTTACTTCAATACTAGTATTTATTATTTTTTGTGGGGTTAATGCAACTGCACAAGAAATTAGGTTGAATAAAATTCAGAAGAGAATTTACACTACTAAAAAATTGGTAAAAACACCAATTATTGATGGAGGTATTTCCGAAGAAGCTTGGGATATTGTGGAGTGGTCTTCAGATTTTGTAGAAAAAACTCCAGATGAAGGAACTGAACCAACACATCAAACTCAATTTAAAGTTATGCATGATGCAAAGTATTTATACATTGCTATTCGAGCTTTTGATGACAATCCAGAATTAATTCAACAACGATTATCGAGAAGAGATGGTTTTGCAGGAGATAGGGTAAATGTTATTATCGATAGTTATCATGATAAAAGAACTGCTTTTGTATTTACCACCACTGCTGCAGGGGTAAAAGGTGAGGAAATAGCTACGGGTAACGGAAGTAATTGGGACGATAGTTGGAACCCAATTTGGTATACAGATGCAAAAGTCGATGAGAGAGGGTGGACTGCAGAAATGAAAATTCCTTTTAGTCAATTGCGCTTTGGGAAAATGAAAGAGCAGATTTGGGGGTTCAATGTAAATCGAACTATTTTTAGGAAAAACGAAAGGTCTCTATGGCAAAGAATTCCAAATGATCAGGCAGGTTTTATTAGTGAAGCAGGTGAGTTACATGGTTTAATTGATTTAGTTCCTCAAAAGCAATTGGAAATTCAGCCTTTTACAGTTGTACAATATGATTCTTACCCTGCAGAAATAGGAAACCCTTATAGAGACGGAAGCGATTTCAAAATAAATGGCGGTTTAGACG
>Ga0208971_1000321_pt1 | contig 35919 bp, 32 predicted proteins | sample AOAMet1_18_M0_10_2_FD_188229 | JGI IMG/M metagenome (GOLD analysis project Ga0208971, IMG submission 188229) | Ammonia-oxidizing marine microbial communities from Monterey Bay, California, USA - CAN11_18_M0_10 (SPAdes) | ecosystem: Environmental > Aquatic > Marine > Intertidal zone | place...
GCCCGCCCCGCACCATTTCAGTGTTTGTGAAATGGAAACACGCACCTATCACCGCACCTATCACAATGGAGGAAGGTGACGGCCCGATGATGGGCAGGCCTCCTATTACCTGATGAAGAGATCACATGATGAACAGATTAAATGAGAAAGTAGCCGTTGTAACCGGTGGTGCCAGCGGGATGGGGTTATCAACCGTGATTCGTTTTCTTGAAGAAGGCGCGTCCGTCGTGATTGCAGACTTCAATGAAACAACCGGGGCCGCTGCCGTTGAACAAGCGAACGGTCTGGGATACGAGACAAGCGTGAGCTTCATCAAGACTGACGTTGCATCGGAGCCCGATATTGTAGCGATGCTGGATGAAGCCGTGAGTCGATTTGGGCATGTCGATGTGTTGTTCAACAATGCAGGTGTTGGCGGGGCGATTGGTCCATTGACCGAAACCACGACTGAAGACTGGGATTACACTTTCGATGTGTTGGCCAAGGGGGTGTTTCTTGGCCTCAAACATGGCGCGCGTCACATGCAGGCCCAGGGACAGGGCGGCTCGATCATCAATACCGCCTCTATCGCTGGTTTGAGTGGTGATGCGGGTCCACTGGTTTACTCAGCGGCGAAAGCCGCGGTGATCAGTATGTCCAAAGCAGCCGCCGTTGAGCTTGCCGAATACCGGATCAGAGTTAACGCCATCTGCCCCGGGTTTATTGCCACACCCCTGGCCGATGGCGGTAAGCCGGAAGCGACCCGGAAGTCTTTTGCTAAGTCACAGCCCTGGCCAGACTATGGCAGGGGTGAGCATATCGCCGGAGCGGCATTGTTCCTGGCATCCAGTGATGCGGAGTTTGTCACGGGGGAGTCCATCGTGGTTGATGGCGGCTTAACCGCAGCAGGTCCTGAGCTTAGTCGAAAATTCCCAAAAATATCTGCGAGCAAATCCAGTATCTCCGGTGTTACCAAAGGGTCAACCGGTGAGCCACCCAAGATCAGGCGACTGGATGATTGAGCCGCTGGCATTTGGCTGGCGGGGGTATCGTTACCCTGCGTTTAGAGTGAAACCCTCGTAATTATTGGCAGCGACTTTAGCGCAGGTTTCAAAGTACAGGGGTATGCCGCCCACAAAGGGCATGAATACTCTGGGTTTCCCGGGCACATTGGCGCCAAGGTACCAGGAATTGCACATGGGCATCAGTGTCATATTGGCGAATTCGTTGCCCTGTTTTACCCAGGCATCTTCTGCATCCAGGTTTGCTTCGATACTGGCGAGTTGCTGGGTACGCATATAACCCAGGCATTCCATAATCCAGTTCACATGCTGTTCAATAGTTAAAATCATGTTGGACAGCACCGAAGGGCTACCGGGTCCCGAAATGGTGAACAGGTTCGGAAACCCATAGGTAGATAGGCCAAGATAAGTTCGGGGGCCCGCATGCCACTTTTCCTGCAAGGTCAGCCCACCTTTTCCCCTGATATCAATTTTGAGTAAGGTGCCGGTCATCGCATCAAACCCGGTGGCGAAGATGATGTCGTCAAACTCATACTCAACATCATTTGTTACAAGACCCTTGTCTGTCAGAAGGTCGATCGGGTGCTGGCTCACATCGACTAGTGCGACGTTGTCACGGTTATAGGTGGCGTAGTAATTGGTATCGACACACACTCTTTTGCAGCCAACAATCCCGCTGGGGCAAAGCAACTCTGCGACCGCAGGGTCAGTGACGGTTGCACGAATCTTCTCGCGGATAAATTCCGCGGCAATGTTGTTCGCTTCGACACTCAGCCCAAGGTCCGCAAAGGCACCGGTGAAGCCGAGGCCTCCGAGCACCCATCGTTCTTCAAGGCGTTTCTGGATGGTCTCGTTGTCGGCATCCCAGATCGAATCCTCGTGCTTCGGTCGTCGGGCACCGAACCCCCCGTGCATTTGCCGGTTCTCGTCACGAAAAGTACCGTATTCTCTTTTTATCTCGTCAATATAGTGCTCGTCCAGGTCCTGATTATGGGCGGGTACTGAAAAGTTGGCAGTTCGCTGGAATACGGTCAATTGTTCCGCCTGTTCAGCAATCAGTGGAATGGACTGAATAGAGGATGAGCCGGTACCAATGATCCCGACCCGGCGACCGGTAAAATCGACCCCCTCATGGGGCCACTGCCCGGTGTGGTAAGTGTTACCCTTGAAATTGGCAATGCCCTCAAAATCAGGTTGGTTGACTGAGGAAAGGCATCCGGTTGCCATGATGCAGAATCGAGCACTGATTTTTTCACCCTGGTCTGTGGTCACTTGCCAGACAGAAGCCTCTTCATCATAGTGAGCAGAAACTACCCGTGTGCTGAAAGAAATATGAGGCCGCAGGTTGAAGCTGTCAGCCACGTGGTTGGCGTACTTCAGGAGTTCTGGTTGAGTGGCATATCGCTCGGTCCAGTTCCATTTCTGTTGCAGGTCGTCATCGAAGGAATATGAGTATTCCATGCTTTCGATATCACAGCGCGCCCCTGGGTATCGGTTCCAGTACCAGGTGCCGCCAACATTGTCACCGGCTTCGAAGACCCGGGCTGAAAACCCGGCGTCCAGCATTTTGTAGAGCGTGTACATGCCCGCGAAGCCTGCCCCGACAACAATGGCATCGATTACTTTGTGGTGAGTCATGCTAGTCCCGATATTGCGTTCATAGGATTATTGACCACGGTTAATCGCTTGTCATTCCTATAGATTTCGTCGATAGCGAATGATTCTCGCCCCCGGAGCCTCTAACGTGATGTTACTGGTTATTGGAAGAGTGTAATGGGGACACCAGCTGTTGGTGATCAGTTAAATGGGATGCTTCTCGCGACAGCTGAGAATGATCATTATTCGGCGCTCTGCGATTTCACGAATAAACAGTTTGAGCGTCGGTTTTCCTCACACCTGGAACAATTTTATCCATTAATCCTGTCCTCTTGGACCAATAGTCAAATCCAGGCGTCGGTTGGGTTCCGAGCTGCGAAGGATGGTCCGTTGTTTCTGGAGCAGTATCTCGACCAGCCCGCTGAACTGCTTCTTAATGCAGATCGTAAGTCGATTGTTGAGATTGGCGGCTTTGCAGCGCTTAATCGGGCAGCCGCATTGCCTTTAATGCGAGCAGCGGCAGATTCGTTGCAGCAGTTGGGCTTTACGACAGCTGTTTGTGCAGCGAACAGGCCCATCAGAAGCTGCCTGAAGAAATTGGGAATCGAGCTCGCCGAGATTGGCGTTGCGAACCCAGAGCTTGTTGGCGAATCCAGGGCGTCCTGGGGCAGTTATTACGAGTCTGACCCGAGAGTGGTTGCAGGTGATATAGCGGCTGGGGTCAAAGTTATGGACAGGCTGTTTGGAGCTCCGGCCGGATGATTCATACGTTAGATGATCACGCCAGAGCCCAGCCTGGAGCAATTGCCCTGATGGCGTCGGGGATATCGCTTACCTATGCTGAGCTCTACCAGCGGGTAGTGGCCTTGGCGGGGGTGATGGCTGAAAGGGATATCCGCAGACTTGGGATCGGTGTTGGTAACGGCCTTGACTGGATTCTTGCTGATTTGGCGGGAATGATGAGCGGGATTGGTATTGTCCCCGTACCACACTATTTTACCCCCGGACAGGTCGAGTACCTGCTGGATTCGTCGCACGTTGATTACCTCCTGTCTGAGACCGGGTCCTGCCCCACAACCGGGCTGTTTGGGTCTTCGATAAAACAAATTTCAGACCAGACAGCTAATAAAGAACCGGTAAAAATCACTTTTACTTCAGGCAGTACTGGCGCGCCGAAAGGGGTGGTGCTGCGTCATGACAAATTGCTCACGATTGCTCGAAGTATCAATCAGATGATGGCGCCGCTGGATATCGGCAAGCACCTGTGTATCTTACCTCTCGCGACTTTACTGGAAAACATTGCAGGGGTTTATGCGCCTTTGATGAAGGGAATTGAAATTTGCGTTCCGAATGGGGAAGAGGTTGGTTTGTCCGGAAGCTCCGGGCTGGACCCAACTCAATTCGCCGAGTGTATCAATCAAGCCCGGCCGGAATCCATGATTCTTGTACCTCAGCTGTTGCTGGCAACCGTCACCCTGACGGAGCTGGGGATAATGAAACCTAAAGACCTCAAAATGGTTGCCGTCGGCGGTGGCAAGGTTGCGGAAAACCTGATCGAAAAAGCCTCGGTACTCGAGATTCCTGTTTATCAGGGATATGGCCTTTCTGAAGCGGGATCGGTTGTGACGCTTAATCTGCCCGGTGAGCAGAGGAAAGGCTCTGTCGGTAAGGCGCTGTTTCATGCCGACATACGGGTGAGTGAGAAGGGTGAATTGGAGGTCGCAGGTGCTCTGATGGAAGGTTACCTGGGAGAACAAAGATCGGGCGACTGGTTACAGACAGGTGACTTCGGCAGTATTGATGAAGACGGTTTTGTCTACATCACCGGGCGTATCAAGAACACGTTCATCACGTCCTACGGTCGAAACGTTCATCCCGAGTGGGTCGAAGCAGAATTTTTACAGTTTCCTGCGGTAGGACAATGCCTGTTCTATGGTGAAGCCCGTGATGAAAACCTGCTGCTGGTCTGGCCTCGTTTTCCGATTGACCCCGCGACCCTCAAAGAAATGACCAGCGAGGTTAATGAAGGTCTACCTGACTATGCCCGTATTCATCGCGTGATGATTGTTGAACAACCATTAAGCGAAGAGCTTATCACCGGTAATGGCAGGCTGAAGAGAAGCGAAGTCATTGGCCGGTATCGAACCGACATTGAAAATCAATACCAGAGAAAAACAGATTTCGACACATCAGGACTCGCCGCAAATGTTTTTTAAAGAACTGCTGGAGAAAACCAACGGTGAAAAAGAATACCTTCTTTCTGCGCCAATCATTGAAGATGTGATGCTGGGACGTTTTGACCTCAGTACCTACATCGCGTTCCTGAGCCAGGCCTATCATCATGTAAAGCATACGGTACCGTTGCTAATGGCGGCCGGGTCAAGACTCTCTACCGACCAGCGATACCTGCAGCCTGCGATTCTGGAATACATTGACGAAGAAGCGGGACATGAACTCTGGATACTGAACGATGTGGAAGCCTGTGGCGTAGACAGGTCTCAGGCGGTTGCACGACCAGCACCTTTCGAATCAGAGGTCATGGTTTCCTACCTGTATGACACGGTTAACAGGAAAAACCCGCTTGGAATATTTGGGATGGTACTGGTGCTTGAAGGCACCAGTGCAGGGCTGGCCACAGAGGTCGGGAAAATTGTGCAGAAGAAATTGGGGCTTCCCGCAGAGGCGATGTCCTATCTGGAAAGCCACGGCGCACTTGACCAGCAACACCTGAAGGGATTTGAGGAATTGATGGACCGTATCGAGGATAAGGATACTCAGGATGCCATTATTCATGCGGCCAGGTCTGTCTATCGCTTATATGGCGATGTTTATCGCGCGATACCTGCGCAGGCTGAGATCTGGCGGAAAGTCGTCGTCTCTTCAACAAGTGTCGCTTGAAAACCTGTCGCTTGGAAGCCGGTGGCTTGAGAATAGCTGCATGAACCTTGCCGGATTGAGGGTGCTGATCACCGGCGCGACCGGTGGCATAGGATCGGCTTTGGTCGACAAACTTCGAGCGCAAGGTTGTGAGTTGCTTTTGCACGGGAACTCAAAGCAGGGAGGTTGTGACAAAAATTTTGTGCGCGCTGATCTAACAACGCCTGAGGGGGTCGCTCGTCTTGTCGATGCAGCCACAAATTTTAATATCAGTGTTTTGGTCAACAATTGCGGCGTGAATGATTTTGGTGCTTTTGAAGAAGTTGATATAGATCGAATCATTAAAGTGAATGCGGTGGCCCCTATGCGATTAACCCAGGCACTGTTACCTCATCTGCGATCCAAAAAAGAGGCCGTCATTTACAACGTCGGTTCGACATTTGGGCAGATCGGGTATCCGGGATATGTTGCCTACTGCGCTTCAAAACATGCGCTCAAAGGATTCAATGACGCACTGACGCGAGAACTCGCCGATTCATCAGTTCGTGTTCAGTATCTTTCCCCTCGTGCTGTTGGCACTGCTATGAATGGAGCCGCTGCCAACGCGCTTAATGTTGAACTGGGCAATGCCGTAGACGCGCCATCGCAGGTCGCGGAAATCATTGCCAGGCAAATAATCCATGGTGACTCGCGAGTCCAGATTGGCTTTGTTGAATCCTTGCAGGTCAGGCTTAACAGCCTTTTCCCGAGAGTCATTGATTCTGCGCTGGCGAAGCAACTTAAACAGATCAAACAACACTTTTAGTACCTAACGGGAGATATTCCAATGAAACAACTTATGACACTTTTTATTCTGCTGTCAGTCTGCTCATCTGGGTTCGCAGCCACCTCGGTCTCAGCGTTACAAAAAGACTGGGCAATAACGAACTACGAATTACAGGGCGATGAACAGGTTCAGTCGTTTGAGCAGTTAATAGAGACGGCAGCGAGCGCGGTTGCGATGGAACCGAGTAATGCCGAGCTACTGATTTGGAAGGCCATTATCGAGAGCACCTATGCAGGGAAAGCTAGCAGTCTCACCGCGCTCCGTCTGGTTAAGGCAGCAAGGGCTGATCTAGAGGCTGCGATGGACATTGATCCAATGGCGCTTGATGGTTCCGCCTATACCAGTCTAGGCGCGCTCTACTATCAGGTGCCGTCGTGGCCACTCGCCTTTGGTTCGTCCAAAAAGGCGCGCAAACTGCTTGAAAAGGCGATTGAAGTTAATCCGGATGGTATTGATTCCAACTATTTCTACGGCGCTTTTCTTGTCGAGGAAAAGGACTATGACTCAGCCAGGCAGGCACTGAAGAAGGCATTGCAGGCGCCCGCAAGACCCGGGCGTGAACTTGCTGATTCGGGTCGTCGTGCAGAGATCACGGAGTTACTCAGCCAGCTGGATGAAAGCTAGAACGAGTAGAACAGGTCGATAAACGGGGCAATAGGTAAAGCTTTCCTGTCAGAATTTTTAAGCACGCCGTTGGCCATGTTGTATTCGGTGCCGATGACGTTGTTCCGATTGAAGAGGTTGGTCACGCCAATCTCGACCCTGAGCTTACTGTGGTTGAGTTTCCATTGTCTCGTGCCCTTCACGTCAACCGTGAGATAGTGGGACAGGCGACGATCGTTGCGGACAGTCTGTTCTGCATTTCCGGAAGCATTCAGTGTCAGCTGGGTCGTCGGCCAGCCGCTGTGGTAGGTCGATTCAACCGCCATTTGCCAGTCACGAAATTGTCTGGACCATCCGATGTTCGCAGCATGCTTCTGGTCCGAGCTTCGGCGGACCCTGCTTCCATTGACGGTTTCTTTGACCTCTGCGCGAGTATAGTTCAGCCAGAATTCATTTCCCCGCCAATCTCCGGAAACTGACAACTCGATGCCCTTGGCTGCCACTCGAGAGGGGTCAACCTGCGTTCGTTCCACCTGTAGTTCCGGCATGATTGAAAGAGGGTCCGCCAGGTTCTCGAAATAAAATTCCGGTTCGTCGGTGATTTTGCGGTAAGCCTCAATCTTCAGATCAAGGTGGCTGAACGATTGTTTGTAGCTCAGCACATAGTGGTTTGCTTTCTGTGGACGTTGGAAAAACTGGATGCCGTCACTGGCATCCAGTTCGTGGATGCCCTGGGATTGGGAAAACTTTCCAACGCCAATCCGAAGTTCTCCCGCTGAAGAAAAACGGTACAGCAGGTTGAGTCTCGGTGTTACCTGTTTAGACCACCCGTTTGACAGGTAGTCCTGAGTATCGATCCTGGCGCCGGCTTCTACATAAAGCTGCTGCAAAAGCCGGTGTTTATAGGAGACGAAAGCAGCGAGCTGGTGACCGAGTTCTGTTTCCTTAAATTGGCGGATTTCCGATCGTTCAAAGTTTGAGACGTTCGTAAAATGCGGGTCGATTTGAAGTGTAGAGTGAAAGCCATACTCCGCGTCGAGGTATCGATAGGATGCACCGACGTTAAGCAGGCTGTTCCCGAAATTATACTTGCGTGTATGTTCGAGGTTATACACTCGAAATTCCTGATCATCAGCGAGCGAACCCGTCACCATCTGCGGTTTATTGACGAATCCTTTACGATCATCTTTGATTGCCGTAAATCCGACCTTTGTTTCTGTCGTTGGCCCATTATCTTGTTCTCGACGGTAACTTAGCCATGTATAAAAACTACTGAAAGTGGAGTCCACGCTCTCGGTGTTGTTGGAATTATTGATCGAAAGGTCATCTCCAAACCAAAGAACGTTGGTTTGGAAAGTTCTTTCCTGATCAATGTCGAATTGATACTGGATGTGCATATCGGCAAAAGAGGGTGTCCCAAGATCGTGTTCCACTGCACCAAGAAACAGGTCAATGGTGCTTCGTCTCAGGCTGATGACCAGGTTGTGCTGGTCTAAAGAAAGGGTCTGTAAATAGGATGCAGTGTACAGGCCAAACCCTAGTTCCTTTGAGTCATCAACGGTCCCCCGGGGCGTCGTGTTGAGGACGGTAACCCCGCTCAGGCGATCGCCGTAGGTCACGGGGAACCCTCCTGTTAGAATATCGATGGAATCGATCGACCGGCTATCAATAACGGAAAACAACTGGTTGAACTGATGTAGATGGAATGGATCGTAGAGTCTCATTCCATTGAACATTATCAGCATTTCATTTTCCCGCCCGCCACGGATCGCAGATCGCGCCGAGACCCCATTGTTCGCAGACCCGGGTAACCGACTCGAGACACGAAGCGCATCATTGGCAATGGCGGGTTTTTTGGACAGATTTTCACGATCAATTGATAGGCTACTGTTGATGTACATCATTTGAAATTGGTGTGCACTCGCGTTGACAACAACTTCTTCAATGGTGCTGTCGTTGTCTAAGGTTGATTCGGGAGGACTAACTATTTCTGGCAGCAGCGTTGAAACGACGAGAAATGAATCGTTAGGGGCTGCTTTTAGTTCAAGATCGTAGGCGGTCAGTGCTGTTTGAATCTGTTCCAGCGTAATGGGGGATTGTTTGTCAAAGGTGATCTGGTAGTAGGGGCGAACCAGTGCTGAGCTGAACAGTATGTTGTAACCGGCGGAGTTGGCGGCCTGCAGAAAATCCTTCAAGGACCTGGTGACTTCGGCGAATGCGCTGAAAGACAGGAACAAGAGGAGGCTTAGGATACATCGATACACTGGTTGGTCTGAAAGAAAGTTTTAGTGGCTTATATCTACCATGATAACGCTTTCAGGACTACCTACCAGCTGCAGGTCAGTAGTCTCCAGCACGTGCTTGAGTGACTTACTTGCGCTAAGACCATCAATCGTACCGTGGATCCTGGTGCGGGTGGCACTTTCTCTTGCAGATTCGGATCCGAACGTGAGTTCCCTGCCGGTTTCTCTAGAAACCCATAATAGGTAATCGTTCAGGTAGCGGTCTTCGATATTGTAGTTTGGTCTGGCGGTCTCTGACCAATGCCATGATGTATCGTGAGTCGAAATACTTCTCTCGGAGACATCATTTCCAGCAGAGATAGTAATCGCGTCACCGCTTCTTAAGCTCATCCTATGATCATCATCGGCGACGGTAACTTGGCCATCCCTTACCTGGACCGACCAGGCGTCCGCGTCATTCAGGCTGACCATGAACTGGGTGCCTATATCGCGTGCAGTACCAAAGACTGTTGTGACCGTGAAGGGATCAGGTTGCTCAGTATCGTATGAATCCAGATAGATGCTCCCTTTGTTCAGGGTGATTTCGTACGAACTTGCGAGCTGTAGTCGGGTGCCGGGTGTGGCCCTGACATTCATTCCATCGATGAAAGTGAATGATACCGCAGTGTTTCCATTTACCCTGATGATTGCACCCTCAGGCAACTCCGCATTGGATATCCTGGTCCATTGTTGGTTGTCAGACAAAACCTCGATGGCGTGCTGACCTGCGTCGACTGTAGCGACACCCGGTATTTCTTCGGGGCGCTGAAGTGTAAACACCAGACCAATAGATAACGCCGCTACAGCAGCGGCGATCCAGCCCACCCAGGGCGTCTGCTTTGATGTGGTCTCCTCTACCCAGGTTTCTCGCACGGATGCCTTAACCCGGGCTGCCATATCGGCGGGTGGTTCTTTAAGAGGTCCGACTTTTTCCAATAATTCGGTTACCCATTGCTCTGAAAGATTGTCCTGATCGGCCATGGATTACTCCTGCAATAGAGGTTTTAGCTCTGGTGAAATTTGGTTCAGTGCGTTTCTGAATGATGTTCTGGCTCTCGCTAAAAGGGACTGGGTTGCCAGTTCCGTCAGTCCCAGGCGGTTGGCGATTTCAGTCACTGATAACCCGAGAACATATTTCCACTCGAGAGCCTTGCCGTAATTTCCCGGTAGAAAATCCAGAACCTCTGCGAGGAGGTTCCTGGCTTCCAGATCAAGGTAGTGCTGTTCAGGTGTTGCGGATTCAGATTCGAGTGATTCCAGGATCGGACGAATAGCGTCATCATCTGCGGTGACCGTGAGTACCGATTTCCCCTGCTTTCTGTAGATCGTCGCTATCTCGTTACGACAAATTTGGCACAACCAGGTAAACATGGATGCTTCCCCCCGATAGTTCTTCATACCTCTCATTGCGTTCATCAGTGTTGACTGAACGACATCCTCGACAATTGATTCATCTGACAGGCGCGAGAAGGCAAAGCGGTAGAGTCTGGGAAAGAATTGTTCAAAAAACTGATTAAACATTTTCTCGTCGCCAGTAACCAGACTGCGAGCTAGCTTCAAGTCATCTGCGTGCAACTATTACTCCGGAAGTTTGTGTTGCTCTATAAGGTAAGAGTCTACACTGAGGAAAATCATTCGGTTATTGCCAAAACAAGTCAGGGTGGCTGGACAGTACTACTGTCTGGGGTGTAGAGCTTTTCGCGATAGAGCACGCCTGGCAGCGACGCCCAAATCAGGGCCTTTCGGGCCAAATCTTGTTGCAGAGTTGTTGGGATCAACGTTTTGTTCGTATATAAGTACTGTTCTGCTGCTCGATCTGGCTGGTGGATGACCACATTTTCACCTTCCATGTAGGCGTGATTCTTGCCGAATTGCATGATGGCACGACCGTGATGGTCAGGTGGTATTGACAGCAGGTTGTGACCCACAAAGGGTGCCGTGCCCGATACGTTTGCCAGAAATAGTAGGGTTGGCAGAAGATCGATATGGCTTGCGACCTTGTCAAAGTGACGGGGAGTCAGGCCATCAGCAATGATCAGGCCCGGGATGTGATAGCTCTCGATCGGGACAAGTGATCTGCCACGGGGGCGTTCATCGTGATCCGCGACAATCAGGAAGATGGAATCCTTCCAGTATTTCGACTGGCTGGCCTTTTCCAGATATTGACCCAGTGCATAGTCGGCGTACTTCACACCGTTATGCTTGGTATTTTTCTCTTCATCATCAAGTGCAATCTTGCCATCCGGAAACTCGTATGGGCTGTGAAATGATGAAGTGAAAATCAGTGTAAAGAAGGGGGACTGTTCTTCCAGCATTATCGAGTGGGCTCGATTGAAAAGGTCTTCGTCAGAAACACCCCAGGTTCCCTTGAACTCGAATTCGTCGTAATCATTGATGTCGATAGCGGTGTCGAAGCCGTTGGACAGGAAAAAGCCCTTCATATTGTCGAAATGTCCCTCGCCGCCATAGACAAAGTAGTTGCGATAACCTGCCTCCGAGAGCGTGTGCGCCATCGTGTAGAAGTTCCCCTGGGACTTGCCCAGTTTCAGCACGCTGCGTGAACTGGATGGTGGGAAGCCACTAACGATAGCCTCGAGACCGCGTGCGGATCGAATTCCTGTCGCGTAGAGGTTGGTCAACCACAGTCCTTTATTGCTCCAGGCATCCAGATTAGGGGTCAGCGGAACTCCGCCCAGACTACCAACGAAACGTGCGCCAAGGCTTTCTTCCACGATGATGACAATATTTTTTAGGGAGCCGGGTTTTGAGCTATCGCCGAACTGATGATGGGTTGATTGCGGGTTGAGGTAATTATCCATGGGAACAGTGCTGATACGCTGATAGGATCGGACCACCTCCCTCTGCTCCATTTCTGGTAGTCCGCTGTCTCCTCCGTCTTCATGCCGCAGACTATAGACGGCATATAATAGTGAATAGGTGCTGTTCAGGAATAGCTCGTTTACCAACTGGTCTTTGGATTTAGCAAAGGTCGATGGATTCACGGGACGATGCCCCAGCGTCGATCGAGCGCCCAGCGACAACATGAGGAACACGGGGATAAGGACAACCAATCGAAAAGACACGGAGAACTCAAACCTGCCGCCATCAAATCTGAGCTTTTTGAGGATCAGCAGAGTTGTGATGACAGGAAGACAAAGACTGATTACGGCTGTTGTCAGATACGCGCCGTAAATGAGCGAGCTGACCTCCTGCGGGTGGTCAAGATACTCAAAGAAAATCCTGCCCGGTCGGGTCTCGAAAAACTCCATATAGGCCGGCGTGACTAGTTCCATAAAAACGACAATATATGACCAGACGACACACCAGAGGCCTATCAGGCCTGTGAATAGGCGGGCGCGCAGCAGGGGTGTTGGGAGCAGAATCAGCGCGAATATTGGCAAAAGCATGATCTGGGCTACCAGGACAATGTCCATGCGCAAGCCACTAAAGAACAGGTGAGCAAGATCCCCGCTATTCATGACGCGATCCCATTGCCATATCACTAGCCCTGTGCGGGAAAGACTCAGAAATGCCAGGATTGAGATCGCCAGCCAGGCCAGCGGTGCGATAGGTCGCATGAGTGAGACAAGGTTAATCAATGACAGTGCCTGTATGTAAGTTTTGAGTTGCCGCTACTGTGCTGATCGATTCGGACGCCTTTATACAGTAATTTTAGTTTGCAGTCGCTGCAATTGTGTCAGCAGATCAGACCACTAAATGTTTTTTTATGCCGGTGATGGTGTTCATTATTACTGCGTTAGTGGGTCCAGGACAGATTCAATGCTGCTATCCTCGAGACGTGTAACGGGAAGTCAGGAGTTTTGGGCATGGCGGGTCGATATCGAACACTCATTGTTTTGGGCATAGCTCAATGCTTCGGGCAAACAGCAGCGCCCATGATGGTTTTACTGGGCGGAATAGTAGGGGCAAAACTTGCGCCAGATTTGTCCTGGGCGACCCTGCCACTTGCAGTGATGGTTTTAGGGACCGCCTGCACGACTGTGCCTGCGACGATGCTAATGGCACGGTATGGGCGCAAGGCGGGCTTTCTGGTCGCGTCAGGTTATTCCTCGACCGCAGGCTTGGTGGCGGCGCTTGCTATTTACGCGGGTAATTTTCCTCTGTTTTGTGTTGCGGCTTTTTTGGTCGGCAGCAACACTGCCTTTATGCAGCAGTTTCGGTTTGCGGTCGCAGAATCCGTGCCTGCAGACCAGATTGCGAAGTGCCTTTCACTGTTGATGTTAGCCGGCATTTTTGCGGCATTTGTTGGTCCAGCGATTGCCAGTGGTTTCAGTCAAGTTGCGGGCTTACCGCAGTATGTCGGTTCGTTTCTGGGGATGAGCCTTATGATCAGCTGTTCGTTTCTGGTCTTACTGATTTTCTACAAAAACGTACCCTTGGATGAAAGGGAAGTCTTTGGTGATCCAAGACCTTATGCCCGGATATTGCGAGAGCCGAACCTGCTATTGGCCATGGGGGCCGCCGTTGTCGCTTGGAGTGTCATGAGCCTGGTCATGACCGCGACGCCCGTCAGCATGCACGAAATGGATCACCATAGTCTGGAAGACACAGCCTGGGTTATACAGAGTCATATTCTGGCGATGTATGTCCCTTCGCTGTTTAGCGGGTTCCTGGTGAGCTGGTTTGGGGTCTATCGAATAATTACCGTTGGCACCGTGCTGATGATGGGCGTCGTCTTTGTCGCCTACGGCGATCCCCAGCTAATGCATTACTGGGGAGCCATGGTTTTGCTGGGTATTGGTTGGAATTTTCTGTTTGTCGGTGGAACAACCCTGTTAACAACCAGCTACCGGGCCGTAGAAAGGTTCAAGGTGCAGGCACTCAATGATTTTCTTGTCTTCGGCCTGCAGGCTGTTGGGTCTTTAGGGTCGGGTGTGCTGCTCGCGCTGTATGGCTGGAACAGTATCCTATGGCTGTGCCTGCCATGGCTGATTATGCTTCCCCCTTTGTTGTGGTTAACCACCCGGGCGGTTCGCCAATAAAGCGATGTCTGAGTCCTGAACTTGTACGTGACTGGTTTCCGATTAAACTTCAGCTCGCGGGCTGCCAAAACGTCCGATGGAGAAGCCTATGAGTTATGTTTTTGAACCGCGTGATGTGATTTCTGTTCCTGTTGCCGGGAGCACGGAGCGGTTTCCGGTAAACAACCTCTATTGTGTGGGGCGTAACTACGCGGACCACGCCATTGAAATGGGTGCTGACCCCGATCGCGAAGCGCCTTTTTTCTTTATGAAGCCTGCGTACGCGGTGCTGAGTGATGATGCGGAAATGAACTATCCCTCTCATTCAAGTGATGTACATCATGAGGTTGAGTTAGTCGTTGCCCTGCACCACGGAGGTACGAATATTTCTGTAGATGAAGCTATGTCCCTGGTTTACGCCTATGGTGTTGGTGTCGATATGACACGCAGAGACCTGCAGGCCGAGGCGAAACAAAAGAGCCGCCCGTGGGAGGCGGGGAAAACGTTTCGTCATGCAGCACCATGCGCGGCGCTGCACAAGCTTTCTGAATTAGGTCAGCTCAATGAAGCCTCAATTACACTGCGTATCAATGGTGAAACAAGGCAGACAGGAGATGTCAACCAGATGATCTGGAAGGTGCCGGAAATTATCAGCCGCTTGTCAGAGCTTTTCGTTTTGCAGCCAGGCGATATGATTTATACAGGTACACCTGCAGGCGTTGGGCCGGTCCTGCCTGGTGACCAGATTACTGCTCATATAGCGGGCCTGTCTGAACTCGCATTCAAGGTCAGTTCATCTTGAATTGTTTAGTATGGGAATTGTCCAACTTAACGAAACACACGAGAATGATGATGAGTAAGCTATTACTGCTGTTATTGATAACTTTTCATCCGCTTAGTTTTGCAGATAACTATGACGGCACTTTGGATGTGTTTGAGTCTTCACCAGACCTCAAACCCTATTTCGACAATGCCTATGGGTACGCTGTATTCCCTAAAGTTGGTCGCGGCGGTATCGTTGTAGGTGGCTCCTACGGGAACGGCCAGATTTACGAGAAGGGCCAGTTAGCGGGGAGTGTTTCCCTGGCTAAATTAAGTGTTGGCTTCCAGCTGGGCGCGCAGGTCTTTAGTGAGATTATTTTTTTGCAGGACAAGCGGGCATACGATGAATTTATCAGTAACCGGTTCGAATTTGATGCCGCTGCGTCGGCGGTTGTCGTTGTGCTTGGTGCCCAGGCGCAGGCCGGTACGTCAGGCGTTTCAGCCAGTGCAGGGCTAGGGTCGGTGTCGACCAACCAGGTTGAATATGGCTACAATAAAGGTATGGCGGTATTCCTTCACTCACTGGGTGGCTTGATGTACGAAGCATCGATTGGCGGTCAAAAATTCAAGTACAAACCATTAGCGCAAGATGCCCAAACTCAGGGGATTTAAGACAGCTGATTTAGTCAGTTGGCGCAAGCGGCAACTCCTGGGAAGGGCGCTGGCAGACGGGGGAGATTTTGGCAAGACGCTCGATTTACCCTGTGGCGACGGAAGATACTGGTCGGTTTTCAGAGACATGGGTGTTGCATCGCTGGTGGCAGCAGAAGTCAGCAAGGGAATGCTTGATGTGGCATCGGGGAACCGCCTGGCGTCGAATTTTCCCGAAACGCTAATGCTTACTTCTGCATTCGATGTCGACCTGGAGGACAGTTCAGTCGACTTTGCTGCTTGCATTGATTTCTATCAGCACCTTAAGGGCGCGGAAGAACAGGAAAAACTGTTATTTGAATTCGCGAGGGTCTGCCGGGGATATCTCGCATTGTCCGCTTCTATGGGTGGGAGCACAGAAAGGCAGTTTACTCAATCAGGTTTCAATATAGAGCGCGTCTATGATTTATGGCCGGTCCTCTCAACCTGGCGGCTCTATCTCCTGAGGAAGCACCTTTGAGCAGGCAGCCCCACTTGATGAAGCCCTTGCAGACGAAGGATGGTGTGGGGTTCAGTGTCATTCACCGGGACCAGGGGCGGGCTTGGAATGTGAACGATGAACATGTCTTCGTCAAAACCCAGTACCGATATTTTTGCCATCCCTTGTCTCGTCTGGGATTGCGCATGCCCATGCTGAGGCGAGAGCTGATTGCGCTTCGAAAATGCCATAGGATCGGGATTGATGTCCCGAGGGTGGTTTTATACCGTGAACTGGGCGACATGACCGAATTGGTCATATCTGGTATTTCGGCTTCTTATCCGCTTGATGAGGCGCTGGATCTCAGTGCTGCCAACAGGAACCTGATCATAGAGAATGCGGCCCGGGCAATCGGCTCGCTCCACCGACATGGCTGGACCCATGGCGCGCTCGGAAACGAACACATACTGGTACAGCCTGAGCAGCAATGCAGGGTGAACCTGATTGACCTCGAGAAAGCCCGGCCGGGCAGATGGCGTATCAAAAAGGATCTGGCTCGTTTCCTGCGAAACTCCAGTTGTTTCAGTCAGACGGAAACCAAACACTTTCTAGACTGTTATTTGCTGGCGCTGGCCGGCTAGCCGCGGGTCTCGCCGCCAAGAGCAGAGAACAATTCTGGCAGGAAGCGCGAAAGCTCCAGGGTCATATTTACGAATGCTGCATCCAGTTGGGCAATGGGGTCAATGTCTTCCTCGACAGAATCGTCACTGGATAGCACTTTGATCTGTCGCAGGACGAGATCCTTATCGATGCTAACTTTCAGGTCACCGTGCCAGATAACAGAAAGTTTCGAGCAGATTTTCCCGGCATCCAGATGCGAACGAATTTCCCCGGTATTCAGATCCTGACGGCGACAGCTTACGGAGCTGCTGTCTTCAGGGTCGACAAGGTCACACTGGTCCCCCAATGAAAAATTGTCTGGTAGTTTGCCGGACCGTAACCAGTGCGTGTAGGAATCTGTTGGTTTGGACTTCACCTGGGGAGGTACGACTTTAAGGCTCCCGAGTGTTGCCCTTAAACAATTAAGGAACATTTCTGCTTCCGGGGAAGATGCAGTATCAACGACAAGCAGGTCGTCGGTTGTGCTGATGTAGCCGAATATCTGTTTCGATTTGGGCAGGGCGCGGGGCAGCAGTTCAGCAAGCGCATCTTCCTTCAATCGCTGTTTCTCCTTGGCCCGAATCGGCCGGGACTCCATCGACTCCAGTCTTTCTATCTTTTCGTTCAGAATGTCTGCAAGAGCGCTGGTGGGCACGACCTTGTCCTCGCGCTTTGCGCAAAGCAGAAAGCACCCCGAGACTTCATGGACAAAGTCTCCTTGCGCGATCGGTGGAACCCAGCCAAAAGAGGAGGGACGGATGCCACTGCACGGGGTAAAGGCGCTTTCTCCGAGGAAATCGTTCAGTTGTTCGCCGGTGATGTCCGGGGATTGGGTCAATCGATAGATATGGGCGTTCTTAAAAATCATAGTCAGTTCTTATTGCCTGGTTGTTCTCTGCCCTGGTTCGAGGTAAGCACCCGGGCGTGAGAAACGGAGTCTACACTATGGTGCCGCTTAATAAGGCGCCACTGCATAAAGAGCCCTGCTATAATTGCAATTTTGATGGTCATTCAGATGTTGCAGGTTCGAAACGCAAGATGTGAGAGAGACGGAAGACAGTTATTTGAAGACCTGTCGTTCTCTCTGGCTCCGGGTGAACTGCTCCAGGTTGTTGGTGGGAATGGGAGCGGTAAAAGCACGTTGCTCAGGGCTCTACTGGGGCTGTATACGGACTGCCAGGGCGACATCAATTGGTCATTGGATGAAGCGCCGCTCTACCTGGGTCACCGGCTTGGTATCAAACAATCTCTCACCGTGATCGAGAACCTGCGATGGTTCGGGGTCCTGCGTGAAGCGCCGGTCAGCCAGGATCGAATCGATGAGGCTGTCTACAAGCTCGGTTTAACGGGCTTTGAGGACTCGTTGTGCGCGCACTTGTCCGAGGGACAGCGCAAGCGTGTCGCCCTGGGACAGTTTCTTATTATGGATAACCCCTGCTGGGTAATGGACGAGCCTTTTAGTGCTATTGATGCCGATGGCCTGTCTTTTCTGATGGCTATTTTGCAGGAGCACCTGGACGTTAACGGCGGTATCGTTATTTCAACTCACCAGCCAATCACAATAGATCGCCCTATTAATACGCTGGCACTGCAATGAATTTGTTTATCGCATCCGTTCAACGGGATCTGCTGGTTCACTTCCGACATCCGTCGGAGGTGTTGAATCCGCTGATTTTTTTTGTCGTTGTCATCAGTCTATTCCCGCTAGGTATTGGCCCGGAACCCGGGCAATTAAAGGAAATTGCGCCAGGTATTGTGTGGGTGGCGGCTTTACTGGCGACGTTGATGTCGATGGATTCGATGTTTCGTTCTGACTTTGAGGATGGTTCCCTTGAGCAGGTCGTGTTATCCGAACAATCAACCTTCATTTTCGTGCTGGCGAAGGTTGCCTCACACTGGTTATTATCGGGTTTACCACTAGTTTTGCTCATGCCGCTTGCTGCCCTGCTGTTATTCCTGGACGAAGCGGGAATCTGGGCGCTGACGTTGTCACTTTTACTGGTGTCTCCGACCCTTAGTTTGCTGGGAGGAATTGGTGCGGCGCTAACTGTCGGCCTTCCCCGTGGTGGTCTGCTGGTGACGATTCTGGTGATGCCACTTTATGTGCCGGTTCTCGTGTTGGCGACGGCAATGGTTCAGGCTGCCGAAGCTGGCAGCGATACCATCGGATATATCTACTGGCTACTGGCGATATTGTTTGGCGCTGTGTGCCTGGCGCCGATTGCGACTGCAGCCGCAGTAAACGTTGCAACCGATCAGTAGCTATCTGGTAGAATCGCGGCTGCAAGAATCTTCCTATTATTATTGGTTCATGGTCCAGAAATGATTTCCCATGTTTAAGTGGTTTCACAGGCTTGGTTCGCCAAAGATATTTTTCGAGATGTCGGGACGTTGGCAGGTCCCGCTATTGTGGCTGTCGGTGGTTATGTTGACCGGCGGGGCCGCGTGGGCGTTGCTTTTTGTCCCACCGGATTACCAGCAGGGGAACAGTGTCCGCATTATGTACATTCATGTGCCGGCGGCAATTCTGGCACAATCGGGCTATGTAATGATGTCCGGAGCAGCAGCGGTATTCCTGATATGGAGAATCAAACTGGCTGATGTGGCAGTGAAGTGTATCGCTCCTCTCGGGGCGTCTATCACCTTTATCGCTTTGTTGACGGGTGCTATCTGGGGCAAACCAACCTGGGGTACCTGGTGGGTGTGGGACGCAAGACTGACCTCCACGTTGGTGTTGTTCTTTTTATATATAGGTGTTATCGCGCTTCGTTCAGCGATGGAGCGACACGCAGGAGCGGGTAGAGCCTGCGCAATTTTGGCGCTTGTCGGGGTGGTTAATCTTCCAGTGATCAAGTTTTCTGTGGAATGGTGGTACACCCTGCACCAACCAGCCAGCTTTTCGCTGACAGAAAAGCCGACTATGCCGGTGGAAATGTGGCTGCCACTGTTAGTCATGGTGGTCGCCTATTACCTGTTCTTCTTTGCAATATGGATCATGAGAATAAGAAACGAGATTCTGTTAACGGAGAAAAATACCGATTGGGTCAAACAATGGCTGGCGACCCGATGAGCTTCGAAAGTCTATCTGCTTTTTTTAATATGGATGGACATGGGGTTTATATATGGGCTGCCTATGGGTCAACACTGATTATCCTGGCGGCGAACCTCTGGTGGCCAATGCTGACACGAAGGAGCATTATCCGGACTGCGAAAAGTGCGATATTGAAGGGTATGAATAGTCAAAGGCGGGAGGATCAGCCATGAAGTTTGGCCGTATGAAAAGCCATCGTCGTAATCGAATGCTAATCATCGTTTTTATTGTCTGTGCAGCGGCCGGTGCGACGACCTTCACGCTATTTGCGCTCAATGAGAATATAAATCTGTTCTACTCTCCGGAACAGATTGTTCGAGGTGAAGCGCCGCTCGGGAAGACGATTCGGGCGGGAGGAATGGTACAAGATGGCAGTGTGATCCGTGCCGAGGAAGGACTTGGCGTCAGCTTTGTCGTTAGTGACTTAAAGTCTGCACAGGTGACCATTGAGTTCGAAGGAATTCTGCCGGACATGTTCCGTGAAGGGCAGGGCATTATCGCGCTTGGTCAATTAACCGACAATGGTGTGTTTGTGGCAGAAGAAGTGCTGGCAAAACATGATGAAAACTATATGCCTCCGGAGGTTGCGGATGCATTGAAGAACGAGCACCAGTCGAGTGCAGAAACCTATAACAAGGCTAATTACAATTGATTCCCGAATTTGGTCATTTCTCGCTAATCCTGGCACTCGGATTAAGTCTGGCGCTGGCGATACTGCCTGCCCTGGGTGTATACCGGCGTGATGCGCTTCTCATGCAGACGGGTCCGTCAATAGCGACCGGCCTGTTCGTGTTGCTAGCCTTCAGTTTTAGTTGCCTGGTGTATTCGTTTATCCAGGATGACTTCTCCGTGGCCTACGTCGCTAACAATTCCAACAGCGCATTACCACTGCAGTACAAGGTTTCTGCTGTATGGGGTGCTCATGAAGGTTCGTTTCTATTGTGGTCTTTAATCGCGTCTGGCTGGACGCTAGCTGTAGCAGCATTCAGCCGTGGCTTGACCTTTGATATGAAAGCAAGGGTCTTGTCAGTGCTGGGTATACTCTGTGCGGGCTTTGTCAGTTTCCTGTTGTTTACTTCCAACCCATTTGATCGAAACCTGCCATTTTATCCAGCAGATGGAGGGGATCTGAACCCGTTGTTACAGGATTTCGGGTTAATCGTTCACCCGCCGATGCTGTATATGGGTTATGTCGGGTTTGCTGTGCCCTTTGCGCTGGCAATTGCAACGCTGACAACCGGTCGTCTTGATGCGGCCTGGGCCAGGTGGTCCAGACCCTGGACCAATGCAGCCTGGGCATTCCTGACAGTCGGCATAACGCTGGGAAGTTGGTGGGCATACTATGAACTGGGCTGGGGTGGCTGGTGGTTCTGGGATGCAGTAGAGAATGCGTCATTTATGCCATGGTTAATGGGTACTGCACTCATTCATTCACTGGCGGCCAGTGAAAAACGGGGTGTTTTCAAAAGCTGGACAGTGCTGCTTGCCATATCAACCTTTTCCCTGAGTTTACTTGGCGCTTTCCTGGTTAGATCAGGCGTGTTGACCTCTGTGCATGCTTTTGCAGTTGACCCAACCCGGGGAATTTACATCCTGGTGTTCCTGGTATTGGTTATTGGCGGCTCGCTGACTTTGTATGCCTGGAAAGCATCTGGCATAAAAAGCGAGGTCCAGTTTGAATGGAATTCTCGCGAGGCCATGTTGTTAATTAATAACCTTTTATTGGTGGTAGCAACGGCATCGGTACTTTTAGGTACCTTGTACCCCCTGCTCTATGAAGTCATCACGGATGGTAAAAAAATATCAGTCGGGCCGCCGTATTTTAATCGGGTATTTGTGCCGATTGTGTGCCTGTTGTTTGTCGCGATGGCAGTCAGTCCGTTCTCGCGTTGGCGAAGGACGTCGACTGATGTCTTGCTAAAGCAGCATTGGCCTTTTTTACTGGCGACGCCAGTGGCCATTTGCCTGGTAACCTACATTGTGGCGACAGGTATTGATGTGATCGCGATTGGCGTAGAGACGCTGGCGGTTTGGATTTTGGTTTTGTTGGCGAGACACTGGTGGCAGGCAGGATCGATTAGTTCTGCTTCTCAGCTTGGTATGATGCTCGCACACGCTGGTATTGCAGTAGCAATTCTGGGTGTTGTCGTGACGATCACTTATTCTGAAGGTCGGGATGTGAGGATGGAACCCGGCGATGCCGTCTCCCTTGCCGGATATGACTTCACCTTTGAAGGTGTACAGAAGGTACGGGGACCTAACTACCTTGCTGATCAGGCAGAGTTCAATGTGACTCGTGACGGTGAGTTTGTGGCAAAGCTCCGCCCGGAGAAACGGTTTTATTCAGTCGCACAGAATGTCATGACGGAAGCTGATATGGATCCCGGGTTAATGCGGGATGTTTATGTGGCGCTGGGTGAGAAAGTTGGTGATACCGCCTGGGCAGTTCGAGTTCACGTGAAGCCCTTCGTGCGCTGGATCTGGTTGGGGGGATTGCTGGTCGCGTTGGGAGGTTTTATCACGCTCCTGGACAAACGATACAGGCGGGAAAGAAGACTGGTCAGCGATAATGTCGTCGGAACAGCGGCATGACTTTCAACAAAAGCCTGCTGATACCGCTGGGTGTATTTGTGCTACTGGTGGTATTTCTGGCGTTGGGGTTCAGACTGCAGGACCCTCGCCTTCTGCCATCGGTCCTGATTGACAAACCATTCCCGGAGTTTGAGTTAGAGGATTTGCGCCAGCCTGACCGGTTGCGGACGTTAGCCGACCTGTCGGGTGAGGTAAGTCTGGTTAACGTCTGGGCGACCTGGTGTCCCAACTGTCTGGTTGAACATCCTGAACTGCTGCGAATCAGCCGCGAAACAGATTTGCCCCTTTATGGTGTTAACTACAACGATGACAACGGGAAAGCACTTGGGTGGCTCGCGCGGCATGAAAATCCTTATGAATTCAGTATCGTTGATGATGAGGGAACACTCGCAATCGATCTGGGTGTTTACGGCGCGCCGGAAACCTTCGTGCTGGACGCGCACGGTGTTATCAGGTTCAGGCATGTCGGGCCGGTAACACCAGAGGTCTGGCGGGACAAACTATTGCCAGTGGTGGAACACTTGCAGGGGATGTCTGATGGTTAGAGCACTCCTGGTGATACTGGTTGCGACCTCGTTCAATTGCTTTGCATCTATCGACGCCTATCCATTTCCAGACGAACAGTTGCAACAGCGCTATGACGGTTTAATCGCGGAATTACGCTGTCCGCAGTGTTTGAATACCAACCTTGCGGGTTCAGACGCGATGATCGCTCAGGATCTGCGCCGGGAAGTTCACAGAATGCTGCTGGATGGTCATACAGACGACGAAATCCTGTCGTTTATGTATGAACGTTACGGTGATTTCATTCTCTATCGACCCAGATTGGGTGCGGGTACACTGGTGTTGTGGCTCAGCCCATTGCTACTTCTCATGTTTGCCGGGTTCGTCTGGTTCAGGCTGGCTCGCGCGAAGCCCGAAGTGCTTGAGATCAATGCAGAAGAACAGGCGCGCCTGGATGACCTTCTAAGGGACAGCAACCTATGATGTTCTGGTTGATTGCTATCCTGATGGGGCTCATCGCCAGTGCATTTATTCTCGCGCCGATGTTGCTTGGGCGATCCCGAACCTATAGGGATCAGCGAGCGGACATCAATCTGTCGCTTTACCGTGAAAGGATCAATGAGCTCACGGTGACGGGGAATCCTGAAGAGGTCACTGCGCTCGAGCTGGAGGCTAAAAAGACGCTCCTGGCCGATACCGCGGATAACCCGCAGTCTTCACTGCACCTTGTGGGTGACCGTAGATACAGCCTTGCGGCGGCTTTGCTGGTGCCGGTTTTCGCCCTGGTGGTCTATGCGGACTTCGGGCTCGATCGGGGTGCTCTGCCGGATGTTGGGCTTGCGCAGGCAATGCTGGAAAGTGACCCCTCAGACCCGGCGGGGTATCGATACTTTATCCAACAGGTCGAACAGAGGGTCGAGCAGCGACCTGACGAACCGGACCTGCTTTTTTTGCTGGCGCGCGGTTATGCAAACCTTGGCGATTATGGAAAGGCAGCCACCGCTTACAGCAAACTGCTTGAACTCTTTCCCAGCGACCCTGGCCTGCTGTCTCAATATGCAGAAACACTGTATGTGCTCGATGAAAGAAGATTTACCCCGCGGGTGGCGAATGCGGTAGACAACGCACTGCAGGCCAATCCGCATGACACGACAATGCTGGAGATACGTGGAATAGCGGCGGCCATCGAAGGCGATATACCGTTGGCATTAACCTGGTTAAACAGGGCATTACAAACGGGCATCACAGGCCGCCGGGAAGAATTGATTCGGTCCGCCATCGCGCGGCTTAACAATCAGGCCGGGCTGTCTGGGACAGAGGGGGCGACAGAAACAGCGGAGCTGACAGAGGCAAGCGCCAAGGTTGAAGCGAAGGTACCAGGCCGTGTATTGACTGTGAAAGTGACTGCCGCAACGTCAGTAGACCTGCCGCCTGGTTCGGCTGTATTCGTCTATGCTCGGGCGGTTAATGGCCCTCCAGCGCCGCTGGCTGTGCAACGTGCAAGATTAGATCAGCTGCCGATGGTCATCAGGCTGGATGAGTCTATGGCGATGATGCCGGGAATGGGGCTCGCGAACTTTGATCAGGTAGTGGTCATTGCCCGGGTATCGGCTTCCGGGCAAGTGACGCCAGCGGCGGGTGATTATGAAGCCAGGTCCAGCGCTTTGGATCTGACTGGCGAAATACCGCCGTTAGAGCTCAACATTACTGAGCGACTGTAGTGAGTTGTGCTGTCGTTATAGCTCGTCAGGATGCTCAGATCGTTCTTGCCTTCGCTCTTTAATTGCCGGATATATGAGGAGTGTAAAAAGTCCAAGGCCAATAAAAAGGCCAAGCCCAATGCCAAATGCGATCAGTGCCATAATTTCTTAGGTCAGTGTTGTCGTTGACCCAGTTTAACGTGATTTCTGTTGTCGAGAGTAGATATTAATTTACAATAGATTCAATAACTTGTAAGTTCTGCTCCGTCGAAATGTTGCTAGTCGGGATAGCTGTTTGAAGCGGCCCTACCTCTTGTTTTTGTCTTTGGTCTTTGCGTTGTTGCCACACCAGGCGCACAGCGATGGCTTTGCGGCTAAATTTGAGTCCGACTACGTGCTACCACTGGTTAAGCAATCTCCTGGTGGCGCTCTGGTGATCGTTGAGAATGGCAAGGTTGTCCTGCAACAGGTCTACGGTGTTAGAAACGAGGGTGAGTCTGAGCGGGTTACAGCGGAAACGCTGTTTCGAATAGCGTCGTTATCTAAAACCTTTGCTTCCGCGGCTGCTTCGATCCTGATAAAGGAAACGCCACTTACCTGGCAGGCACCCCTGAAACCCAATCTGGCACATGTAAAGTTCAAAGAGCCGGGTTATGGCGAACAGATTAGCTTAAAGCACCTCATGTCCCAGTCGTCCGGATTGATGCCGCACGCTTACACAAACCTGATCGAAGAAAACATGTCCTACCGCAGGATAGTGGAAAGGCTGGATAGAGTGGATTTTGTGTGTGCCCCTGGCAAATGTTACGGCTACCAGAACGTCGTGTTTAGTCTGATCGCAGACCTGGTGGAATCGGAAACTGAATTCGAATACACGGAGTTTGTTGATGCCAACCTGTTCAAGCCACTGGCGATGAGCCGTGCTTCTTTTGGTCACAAATCTTTCGTCAACGATCCGAACCATGCGCGACCACATGTATGGACGGGCACCCGGTGGCATTCCGTAAAACCGACATCGCATTACTACAAGGTGGCACCAGCGGCCGGCATAAACGCAAGTATTTCTGATATGCGTGAATGGTTACTGGCGCAGTTAGGCAACAACCCTGAAGTATTGCCTGTGAATATGCTTGATGTAATGCACCATGGGGTGATCAGGACATCCAGAAGCCAGGCTCATTATCCCTATCGGGCAGCGCTTGGTAATGTCTACTATGGATTGGGCTGGAGAGTCTTTGACTATGCTGGCGCGAAAGGTTTTGTGCACCATGGGGGGTATGTCAACGGCATGCGTAGCGCCATGGTATTTCATCGAGAATCCGGCATTGGCATGGTGCTTTTGACTAACTCAGAGGCGAGGGGAATGAACGGTTTGGTTCTGGATTTTGCTGCTGCTCACGTTGCCCGTCTTATGAAAATTCCGCTACCTCTCGCCAGACGCTGAAACTTTCGCATGGGGTGAGGGTACGAAGCATCCTCCGGTCATTCTCCCTGAAGCTTCCCGTCGGATGATCTGCGGCAGGGCAAACAAATTCGGATTGACGCCATTGGGTCTGCTAACCAGGCCTGGAAATCTATGCCCCAGTTTCTCAACAATAGTGTCATCGGCGTGTTCCATGATCGTTACCTGGTCGGTACCGGACACATCCAGTCTGGGATAGTGGACAGCTTCATCGATTGTCATGTCGTAGTCCGAGACGAAAGCCGCCAGCTGAAAGACTGCAGGGAAAATCTTTCGTCCACCACAGGCGCCAATGGCGGTATGTGAGCCATCCTCGGTTTGCAGGATCACGGGACACATATTGCACAGCGGCCGGCGGCCGCCAAGAACGGAGTTGGGCCCTCCTGGACGAGGATCAAACCACATCATGCCGTTGTTCATCAGGATGCCAGAATCGGGCAGCATGATGCGTGACCCAAAGGCAGACATAATGGTTTGGGTCAGGGATACAACGTTACCCTCTGAATCTGTTACGCACAGATGAGAGGTGTTTCCAGGAACCTTTGTGTCCGGGCCTTCTCCCAAATTTTCGAGGCGGTCTTCATAAGCGGAAAAGAGAGCGTCGGCGTAGCTAATGTAAGCCTCCGCGTCGGGGCGTTTGCCTGCAGGCGAGTAGATTCTCTCAAGTTTCTCTAGGGCGTGGATAATTGACGGCCCTGCCGTTAGTGCGCCCGGTGTGAATATTTTGTTTCCCCTGTATGAGGTTGTTAGTGGTGATGTGATAGAGGTCGAATAGTCTTCAAGGTCTTGTCGGGTGATTCTTGAGCCGATTGCCTTTAGATCGGTGGCGATAGATTGCGCGAGGGTTCCTGTATAGTAAGTTTCCGGTCCTTCCAGCTGCAGCGTTCGGTAAGTCTTGGCAAGATTGCCCAATTTCAGTCTGCCTAGAGACCCATCCATTTCTGCCACAGGCGGGAGCCCATCTGCCAGGTAGGTTTTTCGTGTTTCGCTGTAGGTGTTCAGGCCTCTTGCCCAGTTGTTGATTTTTTGGGCGCTGTACCAGTCGATGGGCAGGCCGAGATCCGCCTGCTCGCAGGCTGGTGCAATAACGTCCTTCCAGTCCCAGGTGCCAAATTCTGCCAGAGCCTTTGCTATACCTCTGATATAACCAGGAACAGCGACCGATAGTGGGCCATGAATATTGGTGTCGCCTATAACCCGTGGCCAGTTAAATGCGTCACTCGCATTTTCTCCTTCCCCCGCCAATGGGTAATCTTCTGTCTTCGCATTGAAGGGCGCGCGCATGCCGAACTCGATGACTTTGACTTCTTGTGAGGCGGCGAGATAGATCGTCATATAACCTCCGCCGCCAATTCCAGTCATCCAGGGTTCAACCGTGCCTAGTGCCAACCCTGCGGCAAGAGCAGCGTCTATAGCGTTGCCGCCCTGTTGGAGGACCTCTGCGCCGATGTCGGATGCGATGTAATGTTGCGTGGCAACAAGACCTTTGTCGGAACTTAACGCAGGTTTTCGAATCTGCCAGTTTTCGGTGATGACACTCATTTGAGCCTGTTTTGCTAAGCACACTTATCTTCCCAAGCTACTGTAATCGGGATGACATCACAACTCGGTCGTTGTATCTTGGTGCGCTTACATCCACTGATATATCTATCTAGAAAAGGAGGCTCGGCATGAGCGCAGACGGAAGTTGGAATTGCACGATAAACTCACCCATGGGTGCGCAGCAGGCAACTATGACACTCAAGACAGATGGCAGTAGCTTGTCTGGGAAAATGGAAGGTGCCCAGGGCACGCAGGAATTTGATGGTGGCACCGCCGACGGAGACAACCTGACCTGGAAGATCGAGATGACATCCCCTATGCCGATGACCCTGGAAGTTTCTGCAGCGGTCGATGGCGACACAATCGCTGGTAACGTAAAACTCGGCGCCTTTGGAGATGCGACTTTCTCAGGTACCAGGGTATAGGTTGTTTTGGTATGAATAAGTGCGGCCAGAACTTATACACGAGCCGCGAGAATCTTTCGTAGCTGATTAGCGACGACCGACGGCTCGGACAGGCCAATGCCATTCGATGCTGTCGGCGGTCCGTTTGTATTTAGCCGTCGGTATATAGCCGTCTGTATATAGAAGCAGATAGAGAGAAGCTGGCAATGGCCAGTTGTTTTCGGACGCGCATGTTAGCCAAATCGTGGGCTTCGGGGGCGCTGTTTTGAACGATTATCCTGAGTTGAAATTACCTAATGAGGTTGGCAGTTGACCACAAGAACATATGACATCGTAATCTGGGGCGCGACGGGATTTACTGGAAGACTTGTGATGGCCTACATGGCCAAAACCTATGGTGTAGACGGTGAAATCAAATGGGCCGTGGCGGGCAGGAATGCAGCAAAACTCACGGACGTGAAGCGGGAAGTCCTGGGGGCTGACGCGGAGAAGCTGCCAGAGGTCATTGCCGATAGTAATGATGAAGCCTCGCTTCGGACTCTGGTGTCGGACACCAAGGTGGTGTGCACTACCGTAGGGCCTTATGCGCTCTATGGATCGACTTTGGTTGCGCTCTGTGCAGAGCTCGGGACGCACTACTGTGACCTGACCGGCGAGGTGCAGTGGATGCGCCAGATGATCGAGGCTCATCAGGTCACCGCAGAAGCGAGCGGAGCGAGAATTGTTCATACCTGTGGTTTCGATAGTATTCCCTCGGATCTTGGGACCTACTTTGTCCAGCGTGAGATGCACAAAATCCATGGCGTTTATGCGCCGCAGGTGAAATATCGCGTTGTAGGTTCAAGCGGCGGTGTTAGCGGGGGCACGGTCGCCAGCATGATGAATATGATGGAAGAAGCGAGCGCGAACCCGGAAATACTGGATATCATCGCCGATCCTTACGCGCTGAACCCACCGAACATGCCGCGTGGTGAGGACGGTGCAGACCAGACGGCAGTAGAATATGACAAAGACTTCAGGCAGTGGACAGGTCCTTTTGTGATGGCCGGTATTAATACCCGGGTTGTTCGTCGTTCCCATGCCTTGTTGGGTTACCCCTGGGGCAGCCACTTCAGGTATGACGAAGCGATCCTGACAGGTGACGGACCCTCTGGTTTTGCCAAGGCGGTTTTGGTTGCGGGAGGAACGGGTCTGATGAGCAAGGTTACCGGAATCGAGGCATTCAGGAAGTTGCTCGGCAGACTAGTACCGGCGCCTGGTGAGGGTCCCTCAGTGGCGGACATGGAAAAGGGTTTTTTCGAGATTGAACTGCGGGCTTCAAACCCTGAACACCCGAAAAAGGCTCTGACAGCAGTGGTAACGGGTGATCGCGACCCTGGCTACGGGTCAACCTGCAAGATGATCGCGGAAAGTGCCGTATGCCTTGCTGTGGATGATCTTGAATCAGCGGGAGGATTCCTGACACCTGCCTCGGCGATGGGCGATTTGTTGATTGCCCGTCTCGCTGAAAAAGCCGGAATGGGATTTTCGCTCAAGGCCGCGGAAGAATAAATCTACTCTTTTAGACCGCTGCCTCTTTAGCCGGAATCAGCCTTCGTATAAGATCACGGGAGTCTCCTTTCCCCGGTCGATTTAGCTACCAATGAAGCAGGAATTCGTTCATCTTCGCGTGCATTCAGAGTATTCCCTGAGTGACGGGGTGGTGCGAATCAAACCCCTGGTAGCGGAATGTGTTCGTCAGGAAATGGCAGCGGTCGCGGTCACAGACCAAAACAATCTTTTTGGGTTGGTTAAATTCTACAAAGCCGCCGAATCCGGGGGGGTTAAACCGATTGTTGCCAGTGACATCTGGGTGGTTGGCGACAATTCCAATGAAGAAGCGACGCCTCTGGTGCTGGTAGCCAGGAATGATAAGGGTTACCGAAATCTTTGTGAGCTGCTGTCCAGTTCCTATTCTGAAGGCCAATCAATGGGTGTTGCCGGGCTGACCCGGAACGCGATTGCAGAGAAATCCCATGGATTGATTGCCCTCTCGGGCGGACGCGAAGGCGACGTCGGCAAGGCATTGCTGGCCGGTAACCTTGAGGAAGCAAAACGTCTAGCGGGCAGATGGCAGGAAATATTTCCGGATGCCTTTTACATCGAGCTGCATCGAACCGGCAGGAGCTCGGAAGAAGACTATAACGTTCTTGCGGTCAACTTGGCGATCGAGCTTGGATGCCCTGTTGTGGCGACTAATGACGTGCGTTTTCTCGCTCAAGATGAGTTTGAGGCACATGAGGTTCGGGTGTGTATTCATGATGGTAGAACCCTGGACGACCCCAGGCGAGAGCGTCGCTATAGCGATCAGCAATACCTGAAAACCGCCCAGGAGATGGTTGAGCTGTTTGCTGACATTCCTGAGGCGCTTGAAAATTCGGTCGAGATCGCCAAACGCTGCAATGTCAGCCTTGATCTGGGTAATTATTACCTACCCGAATATCCAGTACCTGAAGGTATGACTACAGAAGCCTTTCTAAATGACGTATCAGCCCAGGGGTTGAATGTTCGGCTTGAGAAAATACTCGACCCGGCGAATGAAGTACCTGCGGCCAAGAGCCGAAAAGAGTACGAAGACCGGTTGGCATTCGAGCTGGATGTTATCAACTCGATGGGGTTTCCCGGCTATTTCCTGATCGTAATGGAATTCATCCAATGGGCGAAAGAGAACGATATTCCCGTTGGCCCCGGGCGAGGTTCTGGGGCCGGGTCACTGGTTGCCTATGCCTTAAAAATAACAGACGTTGACCCACTCGAGTATGACTTGCTATTCGAGCGATTTCTTAATCCCGAACGGGTGTCCCTGCCGGATTTTGATATCGATTTTTGCATGGATGGTCGCGACCGTGTCATCCAGCACGTGACTGAACGATATGGGCGGCAAGCGGTTTCCCAGATCATCACCTTTGGAACCATGGCGGCGAAAGCAGTGGTCAGAGACGTTGCCCGGGTTCAAGGCAAGCCATACGGTCTCGCCGACAAGCTGTCCAAGTTAATCCCTTTCGAGCCAGGTATGACGTTGACGCGAGCCCTGGAAGAAGAACCATTATTAAAAGAGTTCGTAAAGCTCAGTGAGGAAGCAGATGAAATCATGGAGATGGCCTTCAGGCTTGAGGGTCTTGCTCGCAATGTAGGTCGTCATGCCGGTGGTGTTGTTATAGCGCCAACTCAATTGACCGATTTTGTACCGACTTATTGCGACGAGACCGGCGGTGGTCTGATGACCCAGTTCGACATGAATGATGTCGAGCAGGCAGGGCTGGTCAAGTTTGATTTCCTTGGACTGCGCACCCTGACAATTATCGACAATGCTGTGAAAAGCATAAACCAGCGAAACAAGACGCTGGGTGAGCCCCTGGTCGATATCGAAACGATTCCTCTTGAAGACGGGAATATTTACTCAGATCTGCGACAGGCAAAGACAACGGCTGTATTCCAGCTTGAATCAAGGGGTATGAAAGACCTGATGAAAAAGGTCAAGCCTGAACGTTTTGCGGATATTGTGGCGCTGGTGGCGCTGTTCCGGCCGGGTCCGATGCAGCTGGCAGACGATTTTATCAACAATAGGAAGTTAGGGCGCGAAAACGTCGATTTTCTTCATCCCAGCCTGGAACATGTTTTGGAAGACACCTTTGGTGTCATGCTGTATCAGGAGCAGGTGATGCAGATCGCGCAGATTCTGGCCGGGTATACGCTCGCTGATGCCGACCTGCTCCGGCGAGCGATGGGTAAGAAAAAACCGGAAGAAATGGCCATGCAGCGGGAGATATTTTTGGCTGGTGCTACGGCCAATGGCGTCGAGGCCAAACAAGCCGGCCATATCTTTGACCTGATGGAGAAGTTTGCCGGTTACGGTTTTAACAAACCCCACTCGGTTGCCTATGCGCTGATAGCCTATCAAACCGCTTGGTTGAAACACTACTTTCCCGCTGACTTTATGGCAGCGGTGCTGTCGGCCGACATGCAAAATACTGACAAGGTTGTCACAAATATTGAAGAATGCAGGGAAATGGAGCTTAGCTTGCAGCCGCCGGATGTTAATCGCGGTGAGTTTCGTTTCATTGCCGACACTGAATCAAGCATTGTTTATGGCCTTGGTGCTATCAAAGGCCTGGGCGAAGGCCCAATTGAATCCATTGTCACCTACCGACAGGCGGAGGGTTGTTTCGGGGATCTCTTTGAGTTCTGTGAAAAAGTTGACCAGAGAAAAGTGAATAAACGAGCACTTGAGGCGCTGGTTGGCAGCGGAGCGCTGGATCAGTTGGTGGCTCAGGTCCCTGATGATTGTCCTGATGTCATTGGCTTCAAACGAGCGTTATTGATGGCGAATCAGGCCGAAGCCGTTGGCCTGGCGGATCAGAAAACCAGTAATGAGCTTAGCGGTTTGACGGATCTCTTTGGCAGCGAAGTTCTGGTTAATGATTCCGAAGAAGGGCGCTACAACCATATTGAAAATTTACGCAGCCTGTCCTTTAAGGATCGGCTGGGCAAAGAGAAAGACTCCCTTGGATTGTTCCTGACCGGACATATGGTCGATGAATACAAAGAAGACTTTGAGCACTTTACTGACCTGCGTCTGAGTAAGCTGCGAACAGGCCAGAGTGCGGTCACCGTCGGCGGGCTTGTGTTCGCGATGCGGGCAATGAAAAGCAAGCGTGGCGGTACTAATGCATTCGTTACCCTGGATGATAAAACCGGCCGCCTTGAAGTTCAGATATTCGGTGAGTTGTACGACCAGGTCAGGGAGAAGCTGAAAAAGGACGAGATTATATTTGTGCGAGGCGCCATCGAGGACGACGATTTTACAGGTGGCAAGAAAATGCGAGCGTCCGAGGTGATGACCCTGGAAGAAGTCAGGGCAAGGAAAGTATCCAAGCTGAAGGTCGAGATCGATACCTGCAACCTGTGTGATGGGTTTATTGATGAACTTGCCGAAATACTCCTACCCTTTCGCCCAAGAGACACGGTCGGTTGTCCTGTTGCTGTCAAGATTGTAAACAAGATGTCGCAGGGCGATGTCATTCTTGGCGATGACTGGCGAGTCATACCCCATGACGACCTGCTCCAGAACCTGAAGGAACACTACGGTTCGGAGAAAGTTCACCTGCAGTATGCATGAGGCAGGTTTCGTGCGCGAAAAAGTACTGACTGAAACGTTTCTGCGCTATCTCGAAGACCAGAAAATCAAACGGTTGGTCGTGGGCCTTAGTGGTGGGGTCGATTCGGTGGTTCTGCTGGATATAGTGAGCCAGGTCCAGAAAGTTCCGGTTTCAGCGGTCCATGTGAATCATCATCTTCATCCTCGAGCAGATGAGTACGAAAAGTTCTGCCACGCTCTGGGTGAGCAATACCAGCTTGAAGTGTGCTGTCAAAGTGTCGCGGTCAGTGATCGGGGAAGCCTTGAGGCCAGGGCCAGAGAAGCCAGGTACAACGTCTTTGAACAGTATCTGGTCGAAGGTGATTTACTATTGCTCGCTCATCATGCGGACGATCAGGTAGAGACTGTCCTGTTCAGGCTGTTTCGTGGCGGCAGGGTACTTGGTCTTGAAGGAATGCCGGTCACACGGGCAATCGGCAAGGCAGCGTTGCACCGGCCGCTGCTAGAGATTCCTAGGACTGATATCGAAAAATATGCCAGGGAGCGCATGCTTTCCTGGTGCGAAGATCCGACCAATGCGGAAGTCGACGCTGACAGAAACTATATTCGGCACAATATTATGCCGGTGATTGATGGGCGTTTCCCCGGTGCTAAAAAAGCGCTGCTCGCCGGCATGGCGCGAGACCAAATAGCCAGGAATCAGCGACAAAAACTATTAGGCGGGCAGCTGGAACAAGTTCGTCATTCGCCGGATAGCCTGAGGCTGAATCTATTGCGGGGGATGCCGCAGGGCGAGCTTGTGCAGCTGCTGACCCACTGGCTGGACGATCTGAATCTGCCACAGCCTAGTGGCAGAATGCTGCTGGAGTTGGCAGGCAATATTGTCAATCAGAATAAAATAGATATGGCTGCTAGCGAACTCGAGTTTCGCGATTGGGATAATGTGGTTTATGTCCTGCGGCCATTGCCAGCGATAGATTTTGTCGGTTGTTCCCTCGGTGACTTTGAGTTTCCCGGCGGTTGTGTGTCCAACGACTTTGTCAAGGGGGGCGGTTTGCGAGCGTCAGCGGTCTATAGGGTGGCTTTCCGGTCGGGAAAGGAAAAAATTCGAATGGGAAAGAATCGAGATATTAAGAATATTTTTCAGGAAAGCCGTGTCCCTTCCTGGCTTAGGGACCGGATCCCTCTAATCTACGCCGGGAATGAACTGGTGGCGATAGCTGCGGTACCCGACTGGCAGATCTCTATGAAGGTTGCTGACGGGTGGCTTGCCCGGACCGGAGAAGAGGGTTTTGAAGTCTCTCTTTCGCTGGCTGACCGAGTGCTGACAGAAGGCTGACTTGAAAATAACCGCCCTTCGAGCCGGTCATAACCAAGAATTCCATTGAGGCGGATTGGCCTACGTGTTAGTCTGTAATCCCATCTCGGTCACACATCTTGCGGCCTTTGTAGAACAGATGGGAGTTCGATGTCTCGCTTTATTTTTGTTACTGGTGGTGTAGTTTCCTCGCTCGGGAAAGGCATCGCTGCCGCCTCGCTCGGGGCGATTCTCGAAGCCCGCGGTCTCAATGTCACCATGCTAAAACTCGATCCGTATATCAATGTGGATCCGGGAACGATGAGCCCTTTGCAGCATGGCGAGGTTTACGTTACTGCAGACGGTACCGAGACAGACCTTGACCTGGGCCACTATGAGAGGTTCGTCCGTTCCTGTAATAACCTGACCAGAAATAATAATTTCACGACCGGCAGAATTTATGCCGACGTCATTGCCAAGGAACGCCGGGGAGATTACCTGGGTGCTACTATCCAGGTAATCCCGCATATTACAGATGCGATCAAAGCGAAAATATTAAAAGCGTCTGAAGGTGTTGAGATAACCATCGTTGAGATTGGTGGCACGGTGGGCGACATAGAATCCCAGCCGTTCCTTGAAGCGGTCAGGCAACTTCGCTTTGAGATGGGATCGAAACGGGCGTTGCTGATGCATCTGACCCTTGTGCCTTATATCGCAACGGCGGGTGAGACCAAGACCAAGCCTACCCAGCACTCTGTGAAAGAACTGCGTTCCATTGGCCTGCAACCAGACATCCTGATTGTCAGGTCTGATCACGAGATTCCAAAAAGTGCCAGAGACAAAATTGCGCTCTTTACCAATGTCGAGCCCCAGGGTGTTATTCCCCTGATCGACGCAGATACCATCTATCGAATCCCGTCGATGCTCAACGAACAGGGCCTGGATGACATTATTGTGGATAAGCTCGGCCTGGATGTTGGCCCAGCTGACCTTTCCGACTGGGACAGGGTCGTCGACGCGCAGCTGAACCCCAAGAACACCATAAAACTCAAGATGATCGGCAAGTATATGGACTTGCTGGATGCCTACAAATCGCTTAACGAGGCGCTTCTGCATGCAGGTATCCATACGCACACTCGAGTTGAGGTCGATTTCATTGACTCGGTCGAGATCGAGGTACAGGGAACAGAAAAGCTCGTCGATGCCGATGCGATTCTGGTACCCGGCGGTTTTGGTGAGAGAGGCTTCGAAGGCAAGGTGGCTGCGGCGGGTTATGCCAGGGAAAACAAAATTCCCTATCTTGGTATCTGCTACGGACTGCACGCTGCGGTTGTCGACATCGCCAGAAACCTTGCCGCCATGGAAAATGCGGATACCACCGAGAACAACCCCAATACCCGGTATCCAGTGATCGCGCTGATTACCGAATGGGTTAACGAAGAAGGTGAGACAGAAACCCGGGATGAGGGTTC
>Ga0208971_1000324_pt1 | contig 35673 bp, 21 predicted proteins | sample AOAMet1_18_M0_10_2_FD_188229 | JGI IMG/M metagenome (GOLD analysis project Ga0208971, IMG submission 188229) | Ammonia-oxidizing marine microbial communities from Monterey Bay, California, USA - CAN11_18_M0_10 (SPAdes) | ecosystem: Environmental > Aquatic > Marine > Intertidal zone | place...
TAAGAATTGGATCGCCGAGGCGGAGAGTAGCTTCCTCCCGTGAATTCAGTTGGGTTAAAACTGCTGGATGGGGAAGACTGCATATCCGGAATATTCGGGGTGATTACCGTGGAATCGCGTTGAACCATAGATTTGCGGGGCTGGGAAGGAGATTTCTAGATGGTTCTTTTTGACAGGGAATTAACGGCGACCTATTTTTTTCCGTCCTATATCTCTGTCTGGAACCTTACGGTTGCAGGGAAACAGGAAAATTCCTCCACCTACTCGTCTTAAATTGAAGTTGATTATGCCGAACGTGCCAACCTCACACTCATTCCGGCCAAACCCCAATGCAAGTATCGAGGAGATGCTTGAGCGAATCAACGGAATCACTACCCACGCCGTTGAGCCAAAGACTCAATCAGATTCCGGTGTCTTTTCGAATTTGAAATTACCCAACGGCGCGCCGATTGAAACGAAAAATAATCGTGACGCCAATGGTGAGTTCTTCCCTTTCGAACCGACGACTCTGGCGGAGTCAAAAGTTTCCGAGTCTATGGTTGAACAATTGCTCTGCAAGTTTTTGCTGGCTCGTGGCGAAGTGACGGTTCGGCAAATGAGCGAGCAGGTTGGCTTACCATTCCAAATGATTGATGACGTGGTCGCTCATTTAAAAAGTGAACAGTTACTTGGTTTCATCGGACAGTCTGCAGTCAACGGGTATACCTGTAAATTAACCGAGGCAGGCCGAAATCGCGCGGTGAGCTATTCGAGTTATTGCTCTTACTTTGGAGCTGCCCCAGTTGCATTTTCGGACTACGTCGCGAGTGTCAAAGCTCAGACCATCGGTAATCAGCATCCCGGCGAAGCCGAGCTAAATCGGGCATTTTCAGATTTGCTGATCGACGACAACATGATGACTAAACTTGGCCCTGCGGTGAACAGTGGAAAAGGAATGTTCCTGTTTGGCTCTGCTGGTAACGGGAAAACGAGTATTGCAGAGCGAATTACGGCTGCTTTTGGCCCCTATGTTTGGGTACCTCGCGCCATCACCGTTGACCGTGATATTATTCGCGTCTTCGATCCGATGAGTCACGAGGAATGTCCTTTGGATAAAGGCGAAGGGATTATCAGTGACCAGACGTTCGACCATCGGTGGGTTCGAATCAAGCGTCCGACCATCGTAGTTGGTGGAGAGTTGACGATGGAACACTTAGAATTGCAATACAATTCGCAAACGGGTATCAGCGAAGCCCCGGTGCAAATGAAGAGTAATACTGGTGTGCTACTGATCGATGATTTCGGTCGACAACGAATGACCGTCGATGAATTGTTAAATCGGTGGATTGTGCCGTTGGAAAAGCGGTATGACTATCTTAATACGAGTAACGGCAAAAAAGTGCAGGTTCCTTTTGACCAACTCGTTGTGTTTTCAACTAATTTAGAACCAAAAGATCTAGTCGACGATGCCTTTCTACGGCGGATCCCCTATAAAATCGAAGTGCCGAATCCAAGTATCGAAAACTTTGTCAGACTATTCAAAATCATGTGCACTCAATACGGTTTTGAGTGGCGCCCCAAGATGGTGCAGTATCTGATTCAGCGGCATTACGCTCCGATTAAGCGGGAGCTTCGAAATTGCCACCCTCGCGACTTGTTGCTGCAGGCCCGGAATTATTGCCGATACTTTAAACGCCCTATTGAACTTACCAAGGAATCGATTGATTTCGCTTGCGAAAACTACTTTTCAATCATGTAGTCCCACTCGGAAAACAATCGCTTCTCCGTCGTTTGCAGGCCGAGATCTTCGCTTGAAACGTTGACTCAAAGTCAATCACTTGGCTAGATTTTGCACGGGTCTGGAAATTCGCACCCTAGTTGCTTTCCTAATCGAAGCGCTGAGACGACACCACTTTCTAAAAGTGGAATGCCGGGGTTGGCATATGAACCACAGAACCAGACCCTCCGGCCAGATCGTTGTTGTAACTGCAAAAGTTGTTCAATGTCATCCTGCGTGCTGGAAGTGACGGTTGGCCGTTGTAATTTGGCGGTGGCAATCAGCATGTCCGGACGAGGAGAGTCGAGGGGCATTATCGTTTGGAAATAGGCTTCTTCAGTCGCCCAATTGGGATAGAACTGATTAAGCCAGATCGAGCACATCGCTGCGCGGTTGTCATTTTGAGATAAGAAGTTGAACGTCGCCCAGTCCTTATGTCGCGGTGGCATCAATCTTTCGTCCCGATGAATAGCGACAGAAACGTCCTCATAGTTCAGCTTTTGTAATAGCTCTTTTTCGATCTGAAACTCAGGTCCAAGAAAGCTTGCTGCTGAGTTGGCTTGCGTTGCAACGATGACGTGATCGAACTCCTGTTTCGTCCGAATGCCTTGGTTGTCCAATTCAACATAAGCTTTGGTACCCGAGGAACAAACCTGCGAGACGGTTGTGTTGAGGTTGATGGAATCGACGTGTTGGGATAACAGATTGGCTGTGTGTTGTGTGCCGTGAACGGTCCGTTGGAGGGGTTTGGCTCCAATCAGCATTTGCATTGCGGAAAGCAAAATGTCCGCCGGATAGAGATCAAGGCTTGAGTAAGAACACGTGCAAACAGTGGAAGAAAGGGCAGGGTATAAGAACTGATAGATGAATTCCCGCGTATATCCGCTGCGGTCGAGGTATTCCTTGAAGTTGGGGATTGCGACAGGTTTGTCGTCGGAATCACGCATTTTTGCCAATTCATTTTCAGCACTGGCCATCATCTTGCCAATGTCTGTGACAATTTTCCGGGAGGTAGGTTGCAAGAGAAGTTGCGGTACCAGGCTTAAGTCGAACGATTCATTTAACTTAAGGATCGCTTTGGAAGTATTGCCGCGCTCGGGCGCGAAGTGACAAAATGATTTGCTTGGATCGACAGTGGCGGATTCGACTCCAATGTTGTCGTACAGTTTTGAAAGGTTCGGCCAGAGCAGAGGGTTGAACATTCTCGATGGGACGTCGCAGGACAGCGAAGCGCTGTCGGTGGAAATCTGAATGCCATGCGACGCCATTCCCAATGACGACTGCTTTTCAAAGAGAGAGACTTCGTGTCCGGACCGCTTCAACAACCAAGCAGAGGTCAGCCCAGCGATTCCCGTTCCAATCACCGCAATGTGCATTATTCCGCCTAGATTCTGGATTACTGGTTTTCGACAAGGCTTATTTGGAATCCGATTCCCGCTAAAACCTGTAAATGCCTGAATGGTTTAAAAAAAGAAACCGGCGTCGTTCGCTGAGAACCGTAGCAGATGCTTCGATTTCACATTAATTCGACAGACACGATCCTAGCAAGGGAAGCTTTCCCGACCACCCGTGTACTTTTTGCCCAAACCCAAGCCGCGGTTTTACCTGTTGAGGAGGGAATGGGCTGGGGAGGAAAGTAGGTATAAAAAAATACGGTCGATAATAATCGACCGTATAACTGAATTGGGTCCGCGGGGCGTAGAGATTTAGAAAGGCAGGGTCATTTCCATATCAAGCGGATCCCTGAGGCCATCTCCAAGCTTGCGAAGGGCTTCGGTTTCGATTTGACGAACACGCTCTCGCGTCAGGCCAAGTTGTTCACCGATTTCCTTGAGGGTGTGCGGTTCTGTATTTTCCAAGCCAAATCGCATTTTCAGAACATTGAATTCCCGTTCATCGAGATCATGCATCATGGTCTTGATTTGTTTCATGATGTCATTTTCGAGTAACTCTTCTTCCGGGCTTCTCATCCTTTCGTCCATCACCATCTCGCCGAGGGACCAACCTGAATCAGATTGATCTGTTTGGGGAGTTGAGTTGTAGATCTGAATCGCTTTTTTGATGATTGGGAGTTTTCGCTTTGGCAAACCAAGCAGGCGAGCGATCTCTTCAGGAGTTGGGTTTCGTTTGAGTTCATCGGTCAAGCGAACACTCGCTCGTCGCCATTTCGATAGTAGCTCGACCATGTATGCGGGAATACGAATCGTTTTGGCGGAGTTGATTAAGGCCCTTTTAATGGATTGCTTTATCCAATAGCTGGCGTAGGTGCTAAATCGGGTACCCATGTCGGGGTCGAAGCCTTCGACAGCTCGCAACAATCCGAGGTTTCCTTCCTCAATCAAATCCTGCAATCCCAGGCCTTTACCGGTGTAGCCACGTGCGATGTTGACGACGAGTCGAAGGTTGGCTCGCACCATTCTGTCTCGGGCGCGAACGTCGCCTTTGGCGATGGCTCGTGCGAGCTCTTTTTCTTCATCCGCATTGAGCAGGTTGGTCTCATTGATCTCCCGCAAATAGGTCTCGAGAGGAGATTGAAGGCTTCGACCTGTCTTTCGTGTTTTCGCACGTTTCAAATCGGTGAGTTCGTTTTCGATGGGGGCTATGTTTTCGTCGGTTGTCATATTTTTTCACTTGTGCAATGGAGTGCTGTTGTACAAGAGCTATCGAACCGCACACCACAAAGTCTACAGGACCGGCAAAGTTTAACGATCTACAATGACTGCGACGAACATGCCGATGTTGCTGATCGTTCAACTCAATAGTTGTGCGGCACAGCCGTTGAGTTGATTCTCGCTGGCCCGGACACGTGTTTTGTGCGGTTTGCCTTCGACTGTCTTGGGTGGAAGTGACTCACTCAGACGAAGGCGCGTCGTTTTCCGCTCTTTTGCAACCAGCCCTCCTGCAATTGGTATTTGTTTAAAACCGGTGTGGGCGGGGTATTTCCGCCGCCAAGCCGGTTTCTTAGTGAAAATTGTCAAATACTCCGCTATTCATTGGCAGGCGCTAAACCCTTGCCTTAACATCTTCTTAACAAACTGTGTTGTTTTATACCGTTTAAAGGAGTTATTCATGCGACGGCCCACACACTTCCACCGGCTTGGCTTTACCCTGGTCGAGCTTCTTGTTGTTATCGCAATCATTGGAATCTTGATTGGGATGTTATTACCCGCTGTTCAGCAAGTTCGCGAGGCGGCACGCCGCGCGACGTGTGCCAACAATATTCGCCAGCAGGTGTTGGCATTGCACAACTACGAAAGTGCCTATCAAAAATTCCCACCGGCTCACTTAATTAACGGTTCCTGGTGGGGCGGACCATTTGAGGTTCAGCCAGCTCCCAATGGCTATGCTTCGAATTCATATCCGCATGGCGGTGCGTTTTGGAGCTGGGCGATGGCAATTGCTCCGTTTCTGGAGCAAGGCAATCTTCATGAGCAAGTCAACTTTTCGGCCAGTGGTGCGTCGTGGCCGTGGTGGCAATTCATGCCCAACGGCGAAACAATCATGGGCGTCAGTTGCCCAACATTCATTTGTCCTTCGGATCAACGTGGCGACGAACGGTGGGAAGACCCAAACAATGAAAATATTAAAGTCGCGGTGACTTCCTATTTGGGAGTGAGTGGGCGTGACAGTTACATGGCGACCGGAGGTCAGGATGGAATGATTTATGTCAATTCCAAAGTCACCATGGGAATGGTTACCGATGGCACGTCAAACACATTACTAATTGGTGAGCGAACACCGGCAAAAGATTTACAGTACGGTTGGCAATGGGCCGGTGCGGGTGACAACGTCCAAGGCGAAGCCGATGTTGTTCTAGGAGTCCACGAGCGAATTGGAGTTGGCTGGGGATCCGATCCCAATGGCTACGAAACCGATTATTTTCGACCGGGAGACCCTCGCAGTCCGGGTAATATTCATCGTTTCCATTTTTGGAGCAGTCATCCCGGCGGTGCAACTTGGGGGCTCGCGGATGGTAGTACCCAATTTATCTCGTACGACATGGACAATCCAAATAACGGCAGCAATGGATTTGAAATGTCAGTCTTAGAGAAAATGTCTACACGCGCCGGTGGCGAGGTAGGGTTGGATTACAATTAATCGCAATTCTAGTTTTGGCGTTGGTTGCGGAGTTGGATTTACTTCTCCTGAGTCAACGCCGAAACTGTTTGTTTTCTAAGAGTAGGCTGGCGGGCAGAGTATTGCTAAATTGCAATAAACAGCGATGAGCAAGTTTCTTTGCAAGACTATAGAAATTATCGTTTGGACATCGGCAGGAATTATGAAGAATATTGTATCGAGATACGGTGGCGTTTTGATGTTATCCGTGGCCTTGGCGGTCTCGGGCGTTTCGGTCACCGGATGCACGAAGGCCTACGAACCGGACCCAGACGCTCGAATTCCAAATGTGCCGCCAAGTGCACGTGGTGGCAGTGAAGGCGGGATTCCGGGAGAAGCTGGAGATTTGAAGGCTAAGAAATCTGATTCCAGTATGCTTTTTCAGTTGAGGCGAGCTGAAAGTCAGGTCTAGCGAGTGTGTGGCGTTGTTCGTTGTCGGAGCTGATTTTAGCCGCGATGCACGAGACTTCGCTGTGAGATTAAACAGAATTAAGACGAAAGAACCCGCTATTTAGCGGGTTCTTTTTAATGGTGAGTTTTGTGGCGCCCCTGTATGAGGTGGGCGTGGCTTAGTCTAACTCTGTTGAAGTCGACGTGCCGCTTCGATTGCGAAATAAGTGAGCACGCCATTGCAACCGGCTCGTTTAAATCCTAGTAGACTTTCCAGCATCACCGCCTCGTGATCGAGCCAACCGTTTTTTACAGCGGCCATCATCATGGCATACTCACCGCTGACCTGGTAAGCAAAGGTGGGAACGCCGAAGGTCGATTTAACTCTTTGAACAATATCGAGGTAAGGCATTCCAGGTTTAACCATCACCATGTCAGCTCCCTCGTTGATGTCGAGCTGAACTTCGCGAATGGCTTCGTCTGTGTTGGCGGGGTTCATTTGATAGGTTTGTTTGCCACCACCTAGGATGTTTCCAGCTTTCAGATTGGATTTTGATCCAATAGCATCACGAAAGGGCCCGTAAAACGCAGACGCATATTTGGCGGCGTAGCTCATGATCATCACGTTCTCGAACCCCGCTTGATCCAACGCACCTCGGATAGCACCAATTCTGCCGTCCATCATGTCCGAGGGTGCAATTACATCGCAACCGGCGCGAGCCTGGACGAGCGCCTGCTCGCACAGCATTTGCACGCTTTCATCGTTGACGACGATTCCATCGCGAACTAACCCATCCTGACCGTGGGATGTGTAAGGGTCGAGAGCGACATCGCAAATGATCCCGATGTCGGGGACGGCAGATTTGATGGCGGCGACCGTTTGGCAAACGAGATTATTTGGATTGATCGCTTCTTCCGCGCCGTCAGTTTTCTTAGATGAATCGGTTTGAGGGAAGATCGCAATGGCGGGGATCCCGAGCGTGTGGGCGTCTTGGACTGCGATTAACAAATTGTCAATCGAGTGACGGTAGACTCCCGGCATTGATTCAACTTCGTCAGACTTGCCTTGTCCGGGTTGTACGAAAACTGGCCAAATCAAATCGCTGACGCTGAGTTGGTTCTCGGAAACGAGGTTGCGAGACCATGTAGATTGTCGCACCCGACGCATCCGGGTGTTGGGGTATTGGGGGTTGGTCATGAGATTGACGTCTTTCCGCATTTCTCGCGTTGGAAGTTGATCAGGATGGTTTGTTTGATTTATTAATCGGTCGGTGGGGTAAAGGCGGCTAAGTCAAGGGAATGTATGTGCATTTAAGTTAAGGGTATCTAAGTTAAACCGAGGGAGTTGATTTAGAGGTCAACTTTTACGATCCAACCGACCTCTTTTTTAAATATTCGTAACGATTTAGCGTTTAAGTAGAATCGTCCCGATGAGGGAATTGAGACCGATAAGTTAGACAAATTACATCAATAAGTTTGAAAGCTGGTGCATCCGTTTTCCCAGAGTCTTTTAATTTATAATAAACGGCTTCGGCATGGTAAAACCGTTCAATGGATATTAAATTATTGAGGTCGTAGCGAAGTCGGAAAGTTCGCAAATTATCGCGAGAAACCGTTGCTACGTTCACCTCCGCGGAAGCGAGAGGTGGTTCATTCCGTAACGACTACTGTTAAAACAACAGACAATCTAACCATTTATCAACTCTCAGGTACCGAAAATGCAAAAAGCGGTTCATCTCCTTACACCTGCCAATCGTTGTTGTAGGCAAAATAGATCGATTCAGTTCTCGCTGTTCATGGTTGCGGTCTTTAGTGTGACCAGCGCCATGACTAGTTTAACGTCTGCTCAGGATTGGGCTGGATGGCGGGGGCCAGAGCAGAACGGCATGTCCCGATCCACAAACCTGCCTGATGATTGGTCACTCGAGCCAAGTAAAAACGTGGCCTGGATGTCCGAGGTTGGCGGGCGGGCAACTCCCATCGTGCTCAATGGAAAAGTCTACCTCAACTGCCGAACGGATGATGACGTCAATGATCCGGATGAAAAAGTAAATGCCCGAGAGCAGGTGATTTGCTGGGACCTGGAAACGGGTAAAGAACTTTGGCGTGATGTGTTTAATGTTTTCCAAACGGACATTCCGGCACCACGTGTGGGTTGGGCATCAATGTGCGGTGACAAGGAGACAGGTTACGTCTACGTTCACTCAGTGAGCGGAATCCTGCGATGCTATACCGGTGACGGTGAAAAGGTCTGGGAAATTTCACTGGCAGAAAAGTACGGAAAGATTTCCGGTTATGGTGGACGAACGCAAACTCCAATTATCGATGAGGATCGATTGGTTTTAAGTTTCATGGCGACGAACTGGGGTGCGACCAAAGGTCCTTCTCCACGTCACTTTTATTATGCGTTTGATAAAAAAACGGGTGATCTTCAATGGGTTTCGGCTCCTGGTGGTCCTCCCAAAGATACAAATTATTCAGTTCCCGTGGTCGCTGTTGTTAAAGGACAGCGACAATTAATCGGTGGTAACTGTGATGGCCATGTTTATTCGCTCAATGCGAGGACGGGAAAGCCGTTGTGGTCATTCAAGATGTCACTGCGAGGATTGAATACGACCCCAGTTGTCGTCGGTGACTATGTTTACATGTCACACGGCGAGGACAATTTTGATAATACTGAGTTTGGGCGCGTGCAATGCATCGATGCGACTGGCACCGGTGATGTGACCGATACCCACGGTGTGTGGCGAGTCGATGGCGTCAAAGCGGGTTACACGGCTTTGGTTGCTCACGACGGCATGCTGTTCGTGGTTGCAGATCTTGGAAATATGTACTGTTACGACACCAAGACCGGGGAAGAACTCTGGGTGCATGACCTCGGAACCGTGGGTAAGGGTTCTCCAATTTGGGGAGACGGAAAGATTTACGCGACCGAAGTCAACGGGAACATGTGGATTCTTGAGCCCTCCAGAGCACGGTGTAAAACCCTTTCGCATGAAAAGATTTCCGCCCGAGTTGGTTCTGGAATGGATGAGATTTATGCTTCCCCCGTGATTGCCGACGGTCGCATTGTACTTGTCACACGTGATCGCACGATTTGTATCGCAGACGAGTCGAAGGAAGTCGTCAATGGCGAGCCAATTGCTTTGGCACCTGAGACTGCTCCGGTTGACGAAATCGACATGATCCAGTTGCGGCCCTACGAAACCGTAGTGCAGCCCGGGTCGACCACTGAGTACGAAATGCACGCCTTTGATGCTAACGGTCGTTTTCTAAGAAAATTACCGATCAAAGAATTAGTAGCTGATGCCGGCTTGGCTGGATTTACGACTGATGGTGGCAAGGTTACTGCACCGACCACGGAAAGTCATATTGCTGGAACGGTAACGGCGACTGTTGGAGACAAAACAGCGGTTGCCCGAATTCGAATGTTTAATCCAGCGAAAGTCTGGAAATGGGATTTCAACGGCTTGAAACCACCTGTGGGTGTTCCCGCCGGTTGGATGCGAGCGTTCGCTAAACTAAAGCCTTTCGAGGTTGATGGCGAAAAGGTCCTAAAGGTTACTGGCGGAGCAGAAGCCAAAGGCCGACCGAGTCACCAAATTGGACTCGGCTACGCTGGAATGAAGAATTATGAAATTCAAGCGGATGTTCGATTGACCGAAAAACGTCGACAGTTGGGAAGCATTGGACTTTCAAACAATCGCTACAATTTGATCCTTATTGGAAATTCCAGCAAGTTGGAAGTCCTGTCGTGGGCACCTCACAAACGAATGGCCAAGAGTGTTCGATTTCGAAGTGATCCCGATGTTTGGTACACCATGAAAATGAAGGTTGACGTCACTGACGGCGAAGCCAAAATCTCTGGCAAGGTTTGGAAGCGTGATGAAGCTGAACCGGAGGCATGGACGATTGAGGTAGTTGATCCTAATGGAAACGAGTCGGGTTCGCCGGGACTGTATTTCTATGCTTTGGCAGACTGCTATTTTGACAACGTAATTGTGACGCAAAACTAAGCGAGTCGGTTGGTTCAACCATCGAGCTCATTTTGATGGGCTCGATGTCCTGGTTTGCTCCGTTAAAAAAATTAATATTAGACTAACACTTGATCAAGGAATAATTATGAAAGCGATTCGAGTATTATCGCTTGCGGCTCTCGCATTGGTTTTAACGCTCTCCTACGCAGCGGCTGATTGGCCAATGTGGGGCGGAACGCCATCGAGGAATATGGTGTCGGGTGCAAAGGGAGTTTCAATTAAATTCGATTTGCAGGCTGGCAAAGACGGGAAGGTTCTCTGGCAACAAGGGTTGGGTTCACAGACCTACGGAAACCCAATTGTTGCGGATGGAAAAGTTTTCGTTGGAACCAACAATGGTGGTGGTTGGCGAAAAGATAAGTATCCACCTGAAAAGGATCTAGGAGTTCTGCTCTGTTTCTCGGAAACCGATGGTAAGTTCATGTGGCAGTTGTCTCGCGAAAAACTGGCTGCGGGACGCGTGAATGACTGGTTGTTACAAGGTATTTGCTCAGTGCCTGCCGTTGAGGGTGACCGAATGTGGGTCGTGACGAATCGTTGCGAATTAATGTGTCTCGATACCGACGGTTTCCTCGACGGAACCAATGACGGTGTCGTGAAGGATGAAGTGGATGCTACGAAACAAGATGCCGATATTCTCTGGAATCTTGACATGATTGAAGAGTTAGGCGTATTTCCGCATAACCTGGCGACTAGTTCCCCTGTGATCTTTGGCGACATTGTTTACGTGGTAACCTCGAATGGAGTTGACGAAGCTCACTTAAATGTTCCTTCTCCTCGCTCTCCTTGTTTTTTAGCAGTTGACAAAAATACGGGGAAAGTTCTATGGGAAAAGAACCAGCCATTTGATGGAATCCTTCATGGCCAGTGGTCTTCACCTGCGATCGGGATGGTCAACGGCAAAGCGCAAGTGATTTTCCCAGGTGGCGATGGCTGGGTTTACGCCCACGATGCCGTTTCGGGAGAAGAAATTTGGAAGTGCGATCTCAATCCTAAAGTAACGAAATGGGAGCTTTACGGAAAAGGGACTCGAAATTCGATCATCTCTACACCTGTCTTTTATGATGACAGTGTACTGATCTCTGTTGGACAGGATCCGGAGCACGGCGAGGGTGTTGGCTATCTTTGGCGGATAGATGCCACGAAAACAGGCGACGTCAGTGCGGAGCTTGGGGAGATTGGCAGACCGGGTAAGCCAAATCCAAACAGTGCGATTATCTGGGCCTACGGTGGCGAGACCCAGCCGACGATCGTTGAAGGAGAACGATTGGCAGAAGTCGAGAGCATGCTCGCTGATTTGAAGTCAATTGAAGCCAATCCTGCTAATTCAGGAGCGAGTCTGGCTGATTTCATGAAGAAGTATCAGGGTAAATTTGATGACGGAATTCTGCATAAGAATTTTACTGAGAAAGATCTAAGCCCTGAGCGAGAAGCCGTTTATCGAAGAACGATGTCAACTGTTGCCGTTGCCGATGGATTGGTGTTCTCTGCTGACCTGAGCGGGTTTGTCCACTGTATTGATCTTGAAACTGGACAGCGACATTGGGAGTACGACATGCTCTCTGGAGTTTGGGGGTCACCTTTGGTCGTTGATGGAAAAGTATTCATTGGCAACGAAGATGGAACGCTGATGATTTTCAAGGCGTCCAAGAAACGGGCCCAGGTTTTGGCTAAAAAAGAGACGGTTAATTACTCCGCGATCTATAGCACACCGACGTTTGCCAACGGGAAGATGTTTCTTTCCGATCGCACACGTCTCTACGCGGTCGACGTAACGGAAGTAAGTGACGAGTCGAGTAAGTAATTACGACTGATAAAAGAAAAGCGAGGCTCTCGAGCCTCGCTTTTTTTTTGGAATAAACTTAGCGACCGAACATGCCACGGGTGTTCAGGCTTTTTCAACAGTTGAACTAATCAATGCCACGATCATCGGGTGCTGGGTTCGGTGTGGAGGTGGCATCGAATCCGCTGGTGGATTCATCGTTGGTGACATCGTCGTGGTCGGCGTCACCATCATCGGAGGCATCGATCATTTCAGCAGCGTCTAATTGATCACCGCGATCGACCGATACGACCTTGCCTTGGAAACTAAGCATTTCATCAATCCGAGCCAGCTTTCCTTTGTAGAATGGAAACCACGGGGTGCGATAAAGGCCAACGACACGTTTCATGGTAAAAATTGGTTTATTCATTCTCGTTTTCAACGAGAGGGAACCGACACCGGAAAGAAACATTTCCAGATAATCGAGAGGTTCGTTTTCGGTTTTCAATCCGATCAGTTCGAATCGTTCGCCTTTTCCCCCGAGCCGATTCACGGTCAAACCAGATTCGTCAATTCGAACACGCATGTGCGTTCGACTGTAAATGAAATTACCAAGCCAGATGCAGCTAAACACGAGCGACATCATTAACCAACCGCCGGTGTCCATGGTGGGTTCGAGGCCACCGAGAAATTCCCCCATCCATTTAAACGGACGGATAGTACCTTGGAGTTCTAAAACGACCGGAATTCCTACTAAGGTGCCGATCATGAAAAACATTAGGAAAAACTTTCCCTTGGGTAGATTGAATCGAAATGCGATGTACCAGACCAGCATTACTGTCAGGCCGATCCAAAACAGCATGTGTGGATCAAAGAAGGGAGTTTTGGCAGACATCAGCGAAAGCGATTCTTCGTAAGCCGCAACGGCGGCCGTATCGCCCGCTTCGGTAAGCGATTTGACCTTATCGTCGATATGGGTTTTTATGGTTTCAAATGTAGGGGCATCGATTGAGCCCACAATCGATCTTCCTGGTACCAAGGAAAGCAGTGCCAATACGAGGAAAAGAACTGCGGGATAACCAGCTAGAATGCCAGGAAGGTGATCGTAAAGAACGATCGGTTTCAGCGTAGGCGGTTTTTCGGACATATACTTTGATCCAATGGGTGTTTAGGTACGGGCTGAACTTAATTCGTGCCGCTTTGCACAATATCGTAAAAAAAATTCTGCGTTGCTGCAATTTACGATTTTTGTTTGTTTTTTAGTTTAACGGTTCAGCCAGTGTGAAAGATACAGTTGGAGTGCTTTGGCGTGTGAAAACACGACAAAAACTCTAGTTTAGTCCCATCTCTTTAATCAAGTGTTTTGCCCCGTACACCTTGTCGGTAATCCACAGTACGTAACGAATGTCGACTCCAATGGAGCGGCTGTACTCGGTATTCCAGGCAAAATCATTGATGGTGGCTTCAAACGCTCGATCGAAATTAACGCCGACGAGTTCACCCTTTCCGTTCAGGATCGGACTTCCCGAGTTACCACCGGTCGTATCCGTGTCATACAGAATCGCAATTGGAATGTCTTTCAATTTGGGGTGCATGTAGGGGCCGAACTCCCGCTTTTCGGACATTTCTAATACTTTTTCCGGGGTGATGAATGGTGCGATGCCCGTGGTTTTTGCGACCACGCCACTGAGGGTTGTTGCAGGTGATTTGTAAACTGCATCCTCGGGTGAATATCCCCGAACGGTTCCGAATGTCAGGCGAAGTGTACCGTTAGCATCAGGAACAAAATCGGTATCTAAAAATTGTTGTTTTAAAGTGATGAGTTCTCCATAGTAGAGGCCGAGTTGGCCGTCTCGGGCTTTGCTCGATTCTCGTAATTCAAGGTACTGAGGGTATAGCTTCACAATCAATTGGATGAACGGGTCCGCATTTGCTTTCAACTGTTCCGTAGTTTGATTCAAGCAGGTCTGCAGGAAGGTCGGATCTTTCAATTTAGTTTGCTTGTAAAGATCCTCCAGTACGAGTCCATCGAGTGCGGGAACTTCCATCTTGTCATTCTTCATTTGATCGATTAGCTGAGCCAGTAGAGCTTGATCAACGTTCAGATTCAGATCCTTTTGGATCATCTTTAATCGAGAAATGGTTTGCGAAAAATTTCTATCCATATAGGCCGACTCTCGCTCGAGATCCGGTTTTTGGCGTTCATGGGCGCCGTCGTAAATCGTAAATGCCAAACGCAGCAGTTGGCTGGTGCTTCGAAGGTTTTGGAAATTTGCTTCTTCGACTGCGGTTTCGCTCAACGTCTGGTAAACCGAATTAATGTTATCGAGTAACTGGCCGTATTTGGCTTGGCGAACGGGATCGGCATTAATAAATGCCTGCAGTTTTTGTTCCTCGGCGGAACGCTTGGCAACAATTTGTTTACGCGAGAGACCTTTTAGCTGTCCGCGCGACCTTTTCTCTGTATTTGCGAGGCTCTTGATTCTGGAAAGTAGTGTCAAAGCGACAGCGCGATCTAGTTCGCCTGCTTTTTCCATCGTCTCGATCTGTCGTCCGTAGAGGTCAACAATGTACGGCAAGCGAACATCCTGTTCGAAGGATAAAAAGCTTGACGTTTTATGCCTAGCCGTACGTCCAGGGTAACCAAGCAGCATGACGTAATCACCTTCGTTAGCGCCTTGCGGAGCGACTTGGATAAATCGCTTGGGTTGGTAAGGCACGTTGTCGGGCGAATAGTCAGCGGTTGAACCGTCGGGAGCAACGTAGGCTCTCATGAAGGAGAAGTCACCGGTGTGTCTTGGCCATTCCCAGTTGTCAACGTCTCCCCCAAAATTGCCGATGGAGGATGGTGGGGCAAAAACAAGTCGGACGTCTTTAATGTAGGTGTACAGAAACAGAACGTAAGTTTTACCGGTAAACATCTCGGCGACTTCCGCTCGAATGCCCGGGTTCTCTTCTTCGGCCTGTTTTTCGATTAATTTCCTTTTCCGCGAGATGGCTTTGCTGCGCTCGACAAAAGACATGTCAGCGTTAACGACGCTCAGAACTTGCTTGGAAACATCGGAAAAAGACTCTGTGACCCGAACCGTGTAACCAGCGGCGGGAATTTCAGTTGCTTTGGTTTTCGCTTGAAAGCCGTCTTTTAAATAGTCATTCTTCGTGGAGCTGGCCGACTGGATTGCTCGATAGGCACAATGATGGTTGGTAATGATTAGCCCTTGCGGCGAAACAAAAGAGCCGGTGCAACCATTTACGCGACAGATTCCATCGATCAGGCAGGTTTCGTTGGGATTAAACAACTCTAGTGCGGTAAGCTGCAACCCTTTTTGGGATAAATTCAGCCTTGCGATTTCGCTAATCGGGTACATGCCCTCGTCGGAATGGACTTGCGAAGTAGCAAATAAAGAAAGTAACGCAAACGTTATCAATTGATAAACTTGTTTCATCGAAACTCTTTCAAAAAGATCATGTTGGAGCTGTCGCTGACGGGATTCCCGCCTTGCTTCAGTATGAAGAACCTTTTAACCGCGCGGTAGTCCATTTCTGTTATTATTAAGGATTCCGGTGTTCAATACCGCGCGAGGCTTTGAGAAGATATTTCAAAAGCACTGTTTTGAGCGTAAGCTGCTGAGGGTTGTTTTCGAGGTGTTGTACCAACCAATATTCTCTACTGAAATTTGAAATGATGTTAAAAGTAATTTTTATAGTCGTGGTTGCCGTTTTTTTTCAGCATCAAATCAGCTGGGCGACAGAGTTTCCCGTTCAAGAGACCACCGACATTTCCAACGCCTCAAGCGAATCGCCGCAATCAGACGATTCCGAATTGCGTCAGTTTGTTGGTATTGAAAGGGCTTACTCTCAGCTTCGATTCAATCGCCCGATTTATCTTACGGGAGCCGGCGATGGGAGCGGACGGGTTTTTGTCGTCGAACAGGGAGGAGTAGTTCGCTGGTTTTCCCAAAAGGAAGAAAACCCAACGAGCCGAGTGTTCCTGGATATTAGCAAGCTGGTAAGTCGCCGTGGAAATGAAGAGGGTTTGATAGGTTTTGCGTTTCACCCTGATTTTAAAAACAATGGACAGCTTTTTTGCCACTACTCCTCGAACTCCGATCGGACAGGCGAAAAAGAAGTGGCGTCGAATGTGATTTCCAGGTTTACTGTTTCCGAAAATCCAAATCTCGTGCTTCCAGATTCGGAAGAGATTCTCTTAACCGTTCCTCAGCCTTTTCCAAATCACAACGGCGGTGCGATGGCGTTTGGGAAGGACGGTTTCCTATACTTTTCCCTCGGCGACGGCGGTTATAAAGACGACCCGCTCGGTAATGGGCAGAATCTAAAAACCATGCTTGGCGGAATCAATCGAATTGATATTGATTCCTCTGATCTTCCCAAATCGTACCGTATCCCAAGTGATAATCCTTTTCTAAAGGTAAAGGGAGCAGCACCCGAACTTTACGCCAGCGGGTTACGAAACGTTTGGCGTTTTTCGTTTGACCGGAAAACGGGCGAACTTTGGGCGGCAGATGTTGGGCAGGCTCGAACCGAGGAAGTAAATATTATTCAAAAGGGAGGCAACTATGGATGGAATCGTTTTGAAGCTAATGAGGATTTCGCGCTCAATACGGCGATGGCTTCCCAGCCTCATATAGCTCCGGTTGCTACCTACGGTCATCAGTGGGGTGGTTCCATTACTGGAGGAAATGTCTACCGGGGAACCCGTTTCCCAGAGCTCGACGGGGCGTATTTCTTCGGCGATTACATGACAGGAAATCTTTGGAAAACCACCAAGGATACAGACGGGCGTTTTGATACTCAGCTGGTTCGAAGAACGGGGCGAAGTATTGCTTCGTTCGGCGAGGACGATAAAGGCGAATTGTACCTGTTGAGTTTCGACGGTGGGATTTACCGTATTGTTGCAACCTCCGAACCAGAAAATACGTTTGCTGATTGGCCTCAATGGTTGTCGGAAACGGGCTTGTTTGCCTCCATGAAAACAAAAGAGCCGGCAGCAGATTTAATCCCCTATGAGGTGAATGCCCCGTTTTGGTCGGACGATGCCCAAAAATCCCGTTTCTTTCAGCTGCCCGAAGGTAGTCAACTGGCCTACCGGGAGTCAGGTAGCTGGGAAGTGCCCGTCGGTGCAACGGTGGTTAAGAATTTTCATGTCAAATCGAGGGGGAATTTGCGAATGTTCGAAACTCGTTTAATCAAACGAACGGCGAATGGCTGGGAAGCCGCTACCTACGTTTGGGACAAAAAGGGCGTCGACGCTGAGTTGTTAACCGGCGGCAAGCAATTTGAATATTGGAACTCATCGGTTGTGCACTCGTGGCACGCTCCGTCAGCATCGGAATGTGCAAGTTGTCACGTGGATAGCGCGGGTTACGTATTGGGTTTGTCCACTCGACAGTTGAATCGCACAGGGCAATCTGGAAAGCACCAACTTACCGAATGGGTAAGCAAAGGAATCCTCTCAGCACCGCAAGGAATTCAGTGGGATGAGCAGGCGAAATTTTGTTCGCCCTACGATGATCAATTTTCGCTTGAGCAGAGATCTCGAGTGTGGCTGGATGTGAACTGTGCAATGTGTCATCGACCCAACGGTTCTGGAAACGCCACGATTGACTTGCAGTTTGATACGCCACTGGCGGAAACCAAAACGATTGAAATAGTGCCCGCACAGGGGGACCTTGGTATTGCAGACGCAAAAATCATTGCGAAGGGAAATCCAAACCGGTCACTATTGGTTCATCGTATTGAGACGCTGGGGCAGGGGAGAATGCCAGGGTTGGGAAGTAACCGCATTGATACTGAGGCTGTCGAATTACTGGTTCAATGGATACAGCAAATGGCTGTTAACGATAAAAGCCCGAGTCATCGCTAAGTAGATGAGTCAGAGTTGGGCGTCTACAATTTCCAGTAATAGCTTGAGCGTAAATTCCGCAAGGTCGAGATTGCCAGCAGCGTTTTTGATTTTAGGTGACATGCCGACAAGGTCATTGTTTACAAAGGCTTCGTACATGGCACTTTGCAGGTTGGCATCCGCAATTTCAAGTTGTGTGATCGTAGTTTCGAAATCTGCCACCATGGACTCTGTAGAATTGAGATAGATCCACGGCATTAGCTTTTGAGATATTAACTTGAGTTCGGAAAATCGCTGAAGCTGCGTGATTAGTGGTTCGAGATTCGGGAATATCTTCTGAGTGGAAAGCTGTGGAGATAGCGATAGCTTTTGTTTCTTAATGTCTTTGAAGGCCGACACACTGCCGGAACGATTGATTGTAATATCGTTTGCACCGGGTGATTCAACTCCATAGCTTGTACCACCGGCAAGCAAACACCAACATACAAACGAGAAGACGTACCGTATTGTAAATGAATGTTTCATGGCGGTATCCTCTTTTTCTTTCAAACGGTGTCGGTTTGGAACGTGGAAGGAATGTGGGCACGTCGACTAGATAAAGACTCGCCGGTTATAAACGATCCATTCCAGTGTCAGGGCAGCGAGGGCAAAAAACGCGAGCAATGTCCAGAAATCTCGACGGGCAGGTTCCCGGCTAGGATTTCCTTTGATCGCTTCATAGCCAAGTTTGAGTTCGTCTCGGACTGCAATATCGCTTTCCAGGCGGTCGAGCAGGTTCACGGCAAATAATTGGTCGACTTCTTTATTCCCTTTTTCACTGACGGAATAGATTCCCGTCTCCTCGGCCTGATTATAAACAAAACTCTTGTTGGGCTGTTGTTTAAGCGATTGGTTCCTGCCTTTGGGATTTTTAACGTCAATTTCTTCGTAAGGGTAACGCGGTTTAATCTTTACCGAATTCCCCGGGCGGTTAGCACGAAGGGAATTGAAACGAGCGCCGCTACCTAGAGTGCGGATAATGTTCTGCATGAAAAACGGGAAACTAGGTTTCTTGTGCCAGTCCGTGTTGTAAGGAGTGTCCCCATCTTCTTCGTATAAAATCATGGGAAACCCGATCACGATATCTTCAAATCCCGATCGCGGACCGATCGCAACGACAGGGCCATCGATTGATTCGACTAGGCTCGTATTCCCTTTTGGCCCCTCAATGAGTTGGCCATTAAGAATTGAAACGCTCTGCATCTGTACATCAAACATGACTGGATGTGAGCTGTTTGTGTAGATGATGGGCGTGATCTCGAGGTCTTTTGTGAATTTCCAGTCGTCACCAGACGGCAGTGCGGCAAAGAAGACGGTGTTGCAGGCAGGCATCGTCTTCGGGGAGCACTGGTCAAAGATCACTAAATCGTAAACGCCAAGTGCCGCATTCGTTTGGTACTCTTTGTCTTCGAGGAATTTGCGTTCGGCGAATTCAATGTTTGCAATCTTCTTGAGGCGGTCAGTTGAACTGGCAAGTTTGAGCGCGGGGTTGTAATCCGTGACGACTAAAATATTGGTCAGTCGAGCAGGATTGAGCACGCAAAAAGCTTCATTATCGAGAAGGTATTCATCCGGTTCATCAATCTTAAATCGAATAGGGGCTGCAGATTCGAGGACTGCCGCCACAGAAGTAAGATCAAATTTTAGTGAAAGTCCACCGGGGGGAGATTGGTCGATGTCGGCGAGTCGGTCGTTCGCCCCGAGTGAAAGGTTGTCCTCAGAAATCTCCCGCCCGGGAATCGTCACCGTATCAGCATCGGTCAGTTGATCACCAATAAATAAAGAGACGCCTACTGTTTTCGGTTCGAATCCTGAGTTCTGCAACCGCACAAAAGCCTCGACCGAACCACCAGTATCAAGCTGGTCGTTCACCGAAAATGTTGTGATTCCGATGTTGCTTACAGGGGTCACCGCACCCACCGGTTGGTAAATGGTCGTCAATTCTCCAGGGGCATATTTGCTGACGTTCTTAATAGCGCCATCACTAAAAATAAACATAGTCGCAGCGAGTGCATCCGCGACCTGCACGTCAGTGTTGCTGAATTTGTCACTCGTACGACCAGGATTAGCCAAACCGGTCGCGGCGATCAGAGCGCGATTCAGATCGCTCCCTTGTTGTGTCGCCTCGATCGACTTAACCTTCCGTTTTAAAGTAGCCTTGTTTTTTGTGTAGGATTGGTCGACGCCCTCAGTATCCGAGAAGCTAATCACCATTGCGGCGTCGCTCGATTTCATTCGGTCGATCAAAGTGTAAATTTGATTTTTAGCTTCTTCCAGCCGCGTGACGCCGGTTTCGGTATCTGTCGCGCTCATACTGGCCGATTTATCGACTAAAAAAATGAATCGATCGCCGGCAAGCTCTTCACCCGTGCAACCTGGTCTCAAGCAGGCAATCATGAGGATTAAGACGACAAGTAATTGGAGCCACAGCAATAGATTTTTACGCAAGCGCTGCCAAATACTGTTAACGTGCATGTCTTCGACGGTTTTGGTCCAAAGATAAGTACTTGGAACCTCTAACGGTACTCGCCGCAGTTTTAGAAAGTAGAGCGACAGAATTAGCGGGGGAACAACCCCTAAGATCAGCCACTGATACCATGTCAGCATATTGATAAAATTCACCGAACTAATCCTCGCTGTCGAAGATAACGAGAAACGAGACGGTCGACCGAGCGTTCGGTGCTGGTCATTGTGTAGACGATTCCGCGCCGAGAGCTAAAGTCACGTGCCTGCTCAATAAACGAGCCAAGTGTTTGCTTGTATCGATCAATCAATCGTTGACTGACACTAATTTCGGCAATGTCCTGGTCCTCGCAGTCGACCAGTTTAAGGTCGCCGTTGATATCGGGATCAATTTCTTCCTGGGATAGCACGTGGATTAAATAAATATCAAGATCTCTTGCCACGAGATATTTGAGAGCTTCTTCATAACCTGATTTGTCCATTAAATCAGTAATCAGTACCAGGATTCCTTTGCCTGTATTTCGCAAACAAAATGCTTTCACCGCTTCTGTCATGGAAACAGTAGATTTTGATTCCATGCGTTCGAGGTGATCGACGAGTTGCCACAGGCTAGACCGGCCGCGAAGTGTCGGGGCGTTACTATTACGCGATCCATCGAGAGCTTCAATTTTAACTCGGTCAGCTCGGCAAAGCCCAATGTAGCCAAGGGCTCCGGCAAGCTGTTTGGCATACTGAAATTTGGTTGGGCTGCCAAACTGCATCGAGGGGCTAACGTCGATCAGGGTGTAAAAGTGAAGATCCTCTTCTTCCATGAATAATTTAAGGAATAACTTGTCGAGGCGAGCGTACATGTTCCAGTCAATAAACCGGAGATCGTCTCCGGCGACGTAATTCCGAAAATCAGCGAACTCAACGCTCTGTCCCTTTCGTTTACTCCGTCGTTCACCTTTCATGCGTCCGCGAAATATCTTCCTGCTCACAAGTTCCATCCGCTCTAATTGGGCTAATAGCGCAGGGCTTAAGAGTGGTTCGTCGGATGAGTTCTTTTTTGAAGGGGCTACGTTGGCCATAGTTTACCGATGATCTAAATGCGAAAAGGACTTCAAAAAGAGTGGTTAGTCTTCAATTTTTTGTGGAACCTGATCGAGGATTTCCAGAAGAACTTGATCCGAGGTAATGCCTTCCGCTTGAGCTTCAAAATTGGGCACGACACGATGCCTCATCGCGGGTAGATAGGCCCGGCGAATATCTTCAAAACTCACATTGAAACGACCGGCTAACAGTGCACGGACTTTCGATGCCAGAGCGACGGTCTGTGCACCACGAGGACTTGCGCCCCAGCGAAGGTAATCGTTGGTAACCTTCGGTGCAAACTCTCCCTCGGGGTGAGTGGCTAAATTTAATCGAACGATATAGTCTTGGAGATGGTCTGCCAAAATAACTTTGCGAACGAGTTGTTGCCATTCTTGAATTTCCCGACCGTCCATCACTGTGTCGGGCTGGATTGAGATTCCTTTTGTTGTCCGATCCAGAATCGTCGCCAGTTCTTCGCGGTTGGAGTAACCAACGACTAGTTTAAATAAGAAACGGTCCAATTGAGCTTCGGGAAGCGGATAGGTTCCTTCTTGTTCGATTGGGTTTTGAGTTGCCAAAACAAAGAACGGTTTGTCGAGAACGTAGCGGTTTCCAGCGACGGTGACGGTGCCCTCCTGCATCGTTTCCAGCATGGCAGACTGGGTTTTTGGGGTGGCGCGGTTGATTTCATCCGCGAGACAGATCTGGGTGAAAATAGGTCCTTTTTGGAATTGAAACTCTCTTCCGCCATCGGGAGTCTCAACAACCATGTTGGTTCCGAGAATATCGGCGGGCATAAGATCAGGAGTGAACTGGATTCGGTTGGATTGAAGGTTCAAGGCTTTCGAGAGCGTCGAAACCAAGAGTGTTTTACCCAAACCAGGTGCCCCCTCGAGAAGGCAATGTCCACCGATCATCATGCAAGTCAAAACGCCATGAATGATTTCATCATGTCCAACGATAACTTTGCCAATTTCATCTTTGATTTGCTGGTAGCGTTCGCGGAATTTATCGGCTTGTTCCTGAAATTGCAATTCGTCGTTCATAGTTTTCAGATTTCCTGAGAGCTAAATTATAATGTTGGGTTTGAATGTGTCGTAAATTGATTCGGCGAAATGGATGAGCAGTAGTGGGCGGCTATAGCAATTAGTTATTCATCCGTTTTTCGTTGCTGATGTTTTACTTTGCGTTTTGCATCGAGCAAGCGCGAGGTGTAGGAATTAGATTCATCGGCGTCGAGTTTGTCGCGTTGGATCTTGGGTGGCATCGCAGGTGTCTTTTCAATTTCGCTGGCAATGATTTCCTCAAGCTTTTTACCGCCACTGAGTTTTGTTTCATCTTCGGGGATGAATTTGGTGGTTGCCCTGCGAGATTCAATTCCTTTTTCAATTTCTGCTTTTCTGCTTTTTAGACGGTCAATACTTACCGCGGCAGTTTCGGTAGTTCGGCGGAATAGTTTTTGCTTCACCGATGTGAATCGCTCGGTAAACCAATCGGAGGTGACGAAGAATGATAGATAAAATGCGGCATAGACGGTTAATAAAGCGATCACGCCCGCAATGGTCCACCAATCGACGATGGGCATTTCCACTTGAAATCCTCGTTCGATGATCGTCGGTATCGCTAATGCGACAAGCCCGATGACTGAAAAGACTACAGCGAAACAGCTAATAATTGCCCAGGGAGACGCCGACACGCGGCGAACAAATACATCCGAAAAGAATGCCGTTCCGCAGATGACCAAAAGCCATGGCCAAATATCTTGGATTCCGATTGCGGCGGAAAGCGTGGGGCGGAATGTATTGGTCGTAATTGATTCGCTCAGTGCAGATCTGCCTTGCTTGTTCAGTTCTCCGGAGTTGAACCATTCCGACTGCGGTTCTAGCAATTTATCAAGAGTAACTCCCGGTTTTCCTCCCCGAGGCTTCATCTGGCTGAGTGTTTCTAGGAGTGGAAGGTTCGTCTGCCGGTCAGAAAATTCTGTTGAGTACGGAACGTTAATGCCGGCGTTCAATCGCTCGTATCCATCGCCTGGGAAAATGGTATAGAGCAGGTTTCCCGTTCCCTCGACCGGATGTTCAGCGACATAACGCCCCGGTCCAACCTGGTTGAACTCGAGGTTGACTGTTTCTGTCTCACTGGAGATTTCAGAATTCTTGATCCCGGTTCCGGTTAGATTCAGGAAGTTAATTAATTCCTCGTTCTCATCAAGGGCAGTGACGACGATTCGGGCCACACCATCCTTTAATTCGGAGGAGACTGAGAAATTTGCGTCTTCGGTAATGGGTCGCATGGAGTGACGAATCATTTGTACAAAAAACTTATCGTAGACCTCGGTGTTGAACCACTGGGTAGTCCATTTCTTACCAGCGTCGCTCGTGAACGCAATGGTTCGGCCGTTGCCATACCTCCACGAAGCGAGCAACGTCGAATTTTCCCCGCCGTCATTGGCTGGATCGTTTGAGATAGCGAGTTGCTCAACGAGGTTGCTCTGCTTTCGCGTTGTCATCACATAGCCAAGGAACGGCGGTAATTGGTTGACGTCAATTCCACGGATGATTTCGTGATTGCTCGTTCCGGATACACCGACGACTCTCATCCCAGATTGGGATTCTTTAATGACTGGCTTGGCAACGCGACGGGCTTCACGTTGATAGATTTTTGGAAGAGCTTTGGGGTTTTTAACGACATAATATTTGCCGCCGGTTTGGTTAGCGATTTTTTGAAGTGGACTGCTCCCGGCAGGGCCATGGGTTCCGACTGCCACGGTCGTAATCTTAATTTTGGCGGCGATGAACTGGTTGAGGAGTGCCGCCGTTGGAGGTGTTGGATCGCCATCGCTAATGATAATCACGTGCTTCATGGATGCGTTGACTTTGATAAGGCCATTGAGCATCACCTTCATTGGTGCATTGAAGTCCGGCATGTCGCCCGGGTTCATTCTGTTAATTAACGCGAGCATCTTGTTGCGGTTTCCAAAAATTCGATCGACGCCCATTGGCATTTTCCAAAGCCACCTCGGGGTCCCACCAAAATCGCGCCAGTCAATAACGCCGCAATAATCCATTGGGCCAAGAACTTTGACAGCTTCTTCACCAATTTTTACCTGCCAGTAATTCCCGTTGGCCATCTCGGAAGCGTGCATCATTAATGCCAACGCTCCAACCGCTGAAACCTTGTCATTCTTGATCTGGAAATCGACTGGCATTGCTTCTTCAAGCGGAGTGTTTGACCAACCGCCAGCACCGAATGAGCGATCGCCACCTAGCATCACAATTCCGCAACCCATGTGTTCGCAGTTATCAACTAGCATTTGGATTTGTGCGTCGCTGAACGATTGGATTTCCCCGTTCGAGTTGTCATCACTCGACGCCCGGGGTAAATTTGCGAGGATAACTGAGTCGTATTGGAGTAGTTCCGCTGGTGTTGTGAATAAGTTGCTGGAGGTAATGACATCGACTTCGATTGCGTTTAACTGCAGTCGTTCAACGAGGTGTAAAAATTCACCTTGGTGAAACTCATCCTCTATCAACAACACCTTTCCCTTGCCACGTACTTGGGTGAACGCTGAGGCAGAATTGTTTTGAGAGATGGCGTCATTCTGACCCTGATTGGGAATAAAAACGGCTTCGGTCGTATAGACAGCTGAACGATCTAACTGAGAGGTGAATCCGACGATCGTCTTGCCCGGCTCAAGTGTGATTTCCTGTTCATCCACCAATTCTTCATTTTGAGCCGTTTTTCTCGTCAGTCGCAATTTCCCGGAAACGGTTTCGCCGTTGGGAGCCTCGTTATTGATTACAACGCGGGTGTCAAATTTCTGTCCTCTCCGAACATCCATTGGGATGACAACTTTTTCAACCGAAACCTCCGCACCGGGAATTAGCTCGACCGGGACGACATCGATTCCGATTCCGTCGTCCGCCATTTTTTGTGCAACTTCGATTGCGTCGCCATTGTTTTGATTGCCGTCCGAAATGATGACGACTCGCCTAGCTGTATCTTCGGGAAAAGACGCTTTTGCCAATTTCAATGCCGAGGCCAAGTTTGTTGCGCCAGTTTCGAGCCCAATGTTGGACTCGATTTTCCCAATCGACGGAATTTCTCCATCGTGAGGAGCTGATTCAATTTTCGCGTTTCCGCCAAAAATGATGACTCCGGCCTTATCTTTTTTCTGATCTCGACGATGCTGCTTAACTGATTCATAGGCAAAGTCGAGCATTAGCTTTCGCTTGGCAACGGAAATACTCTCGCTCTGGTCCAGCAGGTAAAGCACTGTGAGACGATCAGTCGAACGCTGCCATTTTGCATCGGCGATCGCGAAAACGATTAAACCAACAACGAGTGAGCGAAACGCTAAAGCGAGAATGCACCGGCCACGTCCGAGTCCGGCGAGGCTGTTGTAGCTGAATGCACACATTACCGGGATGATAATTAGTAGTAATAAAAACCAAGGACGGTCAAATCCGATTTCGAATCCAAAAGGCATTTGTTATTTCATCGTGAGGAGAATTAAAATTGAGTTCGAGAATTCTGCCGGCGTAAACAATTTGGCTAGTCTAATTAAGTAAACGCTCGGTCGCCTCCGCGTTAGGCTACCAAACGATGGGATATCAGAGGTTAAACCAAAGTTCACACCTCTTGTGACATACACAGCAATCGATCGTTTGGTTTCAAAAGAACGTAAGATAATTCACAACTTATCGATCTTTCTCTTCTGCCCACATCGTGGTTGCTGTCGGTCTTCGGCCCTTAACAGGTATGTTTTTTAAGTATAGCAGTTTAGGAATCATGCGACGAGGTTCGTAGAAGTGGGAGTGGTGCGAGAGCGAACGTTTTTTATTGGCAATCAGGCTCCGCTCGCTAATCATGGTTCAACGGATGCCGCCCAGAGGCATCGGTAGTTGGCTTCCCGCCGTGCAAGGTGCCTTTTTTAACGGTAATTCGCACTTTATTAGTCGTGCACGCGATTTGTATTGAGCTAGTATGGCACCCAGGGGAAAGGATAACTGGTGGCAACTCGACAGATGGTTCGGCACCCGTTGATTCCTGACCTATCTTTTGGAAACGAACCTTTTTTGCTGTTAAACGCGTATCTTCGTATTAGAAGGCGCTGCTGGCCAGGAGGAGAAATTCGTTCACTCCGTGAGCGGGTTCGCAATTGAGAGCGCCGATGGCATTCAAGAAACTTCTAGGTCGAATACAATGCGGCTAGGTTGAACAAACGTGCCACTCGTTGTTTAGCTGTTCTTAAATTTTACTAATTACTAAAACACCAAATTGACCCAAGTCATCAGGAGTAACTTCATGCAACGCTTTCGCTTTTGGAGCTTTACGTTTTGCGCCCTCTTTATCGCAAACATTGCGATTAACGAGAACGCAACAGCCCAGGTTCCTGCCACCACCCCTAAGCCTGTTACTAAGCCACCGGCTAAGCCAGACTTTCCCCCGCTCGAAAAGATCATCGAGGGTTACACTGAAATTAAGGTGCAGGACGGAACCACTCCGTTTTTCAAGCTTTGGAAAAACCCAAAGAATGGAAATATGTTGGCTCAACTACCGAAGGATTTTGCCAGTTCTAAAACTCGGCACTTTATTGCTCCGACCGTCGCCGGTGGAGAAGTTTTTGCTGGTTTGCAGTCCGACGCATTTTACGTTTACTGGAAGCAGTACGGTAAAAAGATCGCGTTGATTCAGGAAAATCTATCGATCAAAGGATCGGACGCAGAGTCCAAATCTTCGGTAGATCGCTTGTTCACCGACAAGGTTCTTCTCAGCCTTCCGATTTTGACAATGGCGAAAGGCGGCGGACCGGTCATTGACCTCGACGCGTTGCTTGTTGGAAACGCCCGGGTGTTTTTTGGCTCTGGCGTTTCGCCCCAGTCATCTCTGTTGACGATCAAAAAAGCGAAAGCGTTTCCGAGTAATATTGAAGTGGCATTCGAAGTTCCGATGTCCAACGGAAATTTGAAGACGCTTCACTATTCTATTAGTAAAATTCAGGGTACGCCGACTTTCAAGCCAAGAATGGCTGACCAGCGAATCGGTTACTTCACGACCTCGTACAGCGATTACGGCAAGTACGAGGGAGATGATACCGACGTCCGTTACGTTAACCGATGGCATCTCGAGAAACGAGATCCAAAATTAAAGCTTAGTCCTCCGAAGCAACCCATCGTATTTTACATCGAGCACACAACGCCGGTTCGCTACCGTCGCTGGGTTCGTAAGGGAATTTTGAACTGGAATAAGGCGTTCGAGCAAATTGGTATTCTCGATGCGATTGAAGTTCGACAGCAGGACAAGACTACCAACCAGCATATTGATTTGGATCCGGAAGACGTGCGGTATAATTTTGTTCGTTGGCTAAACAACAACGTCAGTACTGCGATTGGACCAAGTCGTGCGAATCCACTCACAGGTGAGATCCTGGACGCGGATATCGTTTTGACCGATGGTTGGATCCGCGTGTTCGAAGATCAGTTTTCTGAATTGATGCCTAAAATTGTGATGGACGGAATGACGCCGGAAACTCTAGCTTGGTTCGAAAAGCATCCTGAGTGGGATCCTCGGATTCGAATGGCAGATCCTTCTGAGCGAGATTTTATTCGTCAACAATTAGCTCACCAGGCAAAGATTGCGTCGCAGTCAGCCAAACAGTGGGAACTGAAGACGCGATTGATGGGCGACGAGCCGATGGATGGTATCGCTGGCCGTCAAAGCCAAGTCAACGGAGCCTGCATGGCAGCCGAGGGGCGCGGTTTTGATGTAGGGCTGATGCGGATGACCATGGCTATGATGCGTGCTCGCCTTGACGAGGAAAAAGAAGAGAAGAAAAAAGATGGTGAAGAAGACGACAAAGAAGAAGCTGAAGAAGACAAAGAGCAAATGCTGGATGGCATGCCTGAGTCTTTCATTGGTCCCCTTCTCGCTGATCTTGTTTCGCATGAAGTCGGACACACACTAGGTTTGCGTCACAACTTCAAAGCATCCAGCGTTTATGAGTTGGAGCAGATGAATAGCGAAGATTTCAAAGGGAAAAAGCCGCTCGCTGGAAGCGTAATGGACTACCTGCCAACCAACTTCCGAGTTGAAAATGGTTCGGTTCAGGGAGACTATGCGATGATTGGTGTCGGCCCTTATGACATGTGGGCGATTGAGTACGGTTACACACTCGACGACAAGAAACTCAAAAAGATTCTTTCTCGAGTCGCGGAGCCAGAACTTGCGTTTTGCACGGACGAAGACACTTATGGTCCGGATCCTCTCGCACGTCGCTATGATTTTGCGAAAGATCCATTGAAATTTGCTCAGGATCAGGTCGCCTTGGCGAAAATGCATCGAGAGAAGATTCTTGAGAATTTTGTCAAAGACGGGGACGCTTGGGCCAAGGCTCGTAAGGGTTATTTGATGACTCTCGGTTTGCAAACAAAAGCAAATTCAATGATGTCAAACTGGCTCGGTGGAACTTACGTCAACCGCGATAAAAAAGGTGATCCCAATGCTCGCAAACCAATCGTTGTGGTTGAAGTTGAGCGACAACGAGCGGCGCTTGATTTTGTCATCTCGAACACATTCTTCGATGAGTGTTACGGATTGACGCCTGAGTTGTTGGCTCACATGACGACCGACTACTTCGGTGGATTCCTCTCACGGATGACCAACGAGCCAGCTTGGCCCGTCCACGATCGCGTGATGGGTGTGCAGGCGTCTGTGCTGTCGCAGTTGATGAATCCAACGACCTTGCGTCGGGTTTACGACAATGAATTTCGCGTACCATCTGATCAGGATGCGGTCACACTTAATGAGATCCTTAATAAGGTTTCAGGGGCAATCTGGTCGGAAATCAATGAAGCTCCAAAAGGGAAGTTCACTGAGCGAAATCCAGCGATCTCAAGTCTCCGCAGAAACCTTCAAACTGAGCACATGCAACGGTTGTTTGACCTTGGTGCTGAGAAGCGTGGTGGAACCGCCGCGATGAAGCCAATTGCAAATTTGGCTTCGCTACAGCTGACGGAGCTCAATGAGAAACTGCAGAAGGCTCTAAAGAACGACAACTATGATGCGTACACCAAAGCCCACCTCGTCGATGCCCAAACACGGGTTCAGAAGTGGTTGGATGCACAGTACGTCATCAGTGCTAAGTAGTTAATTGTTCGTGCAACGAACAATTTGACGATAAATTGCCGGCCTCGTGTTCACACACGGGGCCGGTTTTTTTTGTAAAGAAAGAGATGTGCGAGGCGATCTGTAGCTCTGTTGGTGAATTCCACTGTTCAGTCATCTCGGAGAGCGACATTGCCAATCGTTGATGGCAAACCGAGTGGGCCGAGTGAAGGCCTGTATTGTCACCATTGAAAAAGGGGAACCCGTTTGGGTTCCCCTTTTCTATTTTGATTTGTGATTTACTGGGGCCCGTCAATTGCCCCGCAACTCACGATTAATAGTTGAAATTTAAGCCGAACGAAATTGCATGGAAGAATGGCGTGTTGCCGGTTTCAATGCCGGTCGAGCCGGTTGTGATCAACTGAGCTGGTGCCAAGGCGACACCATCGATCCAGGTTGCTTCATAGCCAACGTAAGATGAAACGCTGTTCGGAACGATGTCCACGTAGAGTCGACCGCCGACTTCGCCAAGGAACGATCCCGTTGACTTGGTTTGGCTCGTCTGTGTCTCAACCGTCGAAACCGTGTCCGATACAGAAGTTGTCACTTCAGTTGGATTCATGTAACCACCAGCTCGGATGAAGCTGTTGACATAGAAGTAACGATTCATCGGGATGTTCAACTCAAGACCCGTTTGAAGACCAATCAAAGCGTTGGTCGCTTCGGTGGTTTGGGTTTGTGTGAAATCAACTGTCGTTCCATCGCCGGGATCAATTTCAATTGATCCACCAAGTTTTACGCGATCTCTAGTAGAAACGAACCTTGGACCAAACATTAAGGTAACACCTGGCGAGATGTTTCGTCGCTTCATGACTTCGATGCTGAAATAATCAGACTCGTAATCATAGTTGACTGTCGTCGGAGCTAAGTCCGGAGACGGGAAAAATGGTGACTGAAAATTATCACCTTCGAATTCGTAAGCCTCGTCCCAGCTGGCCAGAATGGAACGAACTTCCAGTTCTTTGCCTATCGGAGTGACAAATGCGAATTTAACTTCAGCACCGACGGTATTACCCAAATCGGATGCCTGTGTTGAATCAAACAATGGTGCGAGCGTGATCTCGTCGGTGATCAATGGCAATGCCAAATCATCTCCCGGGCGATCGTAAGCCTTCGCACCGAACTCTACTGTCCAACGCGAATCCTTCGCCACACTCATGGGCGATTGTGCGTTCGCCTGAAGTACAAAAGTGGCGTTCGCTAAAAAAACGACGAGCGATGCAAAAAACGTTAACTTCCTCACGGGAGCCTCCAAACCTATTCCGGCGCAGTTATGGTGTCTGCAAAATTGGATCGGCCTGAACCTAAGGAATAATAAGTACTATTATCATTGCCCGAAAGGACGGCTTGGCTTTGCTGGGCTGCCCAGCTTGCCTATATTTTAATTGCATGGCTTGCTGTGCGTTAGATCGCAGTGCCGTTAGCGATTGCTGGAACGGAATTTGAACAATGATCGCTTCGTCGTCGCTTCCTGGGAGGCGTTGGACTTTGCAGATTCCTGTGACTGTCCATCTGATTTGTAAATCGAATAGTCGAAGGGTGGAATCTCTTTTTCGAGTTTCATCGCCTTGGCCTGAATGCGAATCACTTTTTCAAAATAGATGAATGGATAGTTTGTGTTTGGTCGTTTGGTTCGTCCCCACTGGTAGCTGGTGCTGACCAATCTAGATGGGATTTTTCCAAGTTTTACTTGCATTACGATCTGATTTACAAATTTCTTTTCTTCATCGGCGCGGGTTTTCAGAAGCGCGTTGAGTTTCCGTTCGTACTCAACGAACTGGGCGTTAGTAAACGATTCTGGGAGGAAGTCATCACCGTAGCCAGTCGCCGGCGATAGCAAAGAGGTTGCAAAACAGGTGATTAACAGCAGGCTATACCTTGCGATATTCGTCATGATTTTCTCGTCGCGAAAACTCGTCACACAATTGAAACGTTGCCGTAAATAGGCTTTTTGCTGTCCTTACAACAGGTCAATTTCATTTGCCTTGGCGATATCTTCGCTAGCGAGGTTTGGCGGTTGGGGTGGCGAAGTTTACCGATGTTGACAGATTTGTTGAAGTTCAGCCGTTATTTGCGGCTCGAATTTTCGAAACTTGATTTCTCGTTGCGTCCGGCGTCGGGCGAGTTATTTGAAAATTGGCTCGCCCGTCTGTGTCTTTTGAGATTTCTTTAGATATACTCTGTGCTAGCAATTTCTAAGTCTGGTTTTTGATCCTTTGACCGAGATGGGTGCTCTAAGAGAGCGATGCAGCATGGCTACCCTATCCTTTTCATGTCCTCAGTGCGGCAAACTGCATGAACGCGTAAATAGCGGTATGGTCGGATTTAAGGTGAAGTGTAAATGCGGGTTCGTATTTCGTTTAGGATCCAAAGCCGACAAGAATGAAGAGTTTGGCGAAGTCATTCGCAAGAAGAAGGAGAAAAAGCGGAGAACCGCGGAAAAGGCGGAGGTGGCGGCATCGGCGCGACCCAAAATTGCAAATCCCACCTTCGATCTGCTGCCGAAATTCGATCCGCTTGACCCAAATCGAGAAGACGTTTTTTCGCCTTCGAATGAGATTCAGTCTCCATTGATCTCAGATGCTGAATCACCCGTTGGTGATTCGGGAAGTATGGAGTTGGAAGATTTTCCGTTACCTCCACCGATTCCAGAAGAAATGAAACACTCGGTTGAGCCCGCGGCAGGCGGACGATCCGTTGGTGTCGAGCATCAGGGCCTCGGCAGTGCTCCGGATAATGTTGCGGTCGCGGCGATTCCGGACGATTTACTTGCAGACATCGAAGCCAATCAGGAGGAGGTCCAACCGGAGCTTCCGCCGGCCAACGGTGTTATTCGGGAACCCTCAAAAGTTGTTAAAGGGCGGCATCAACCAATCCGCAAGAAAAGCAAGAACGGCAACCCCGCCGACGGTGCAGGGTCGGTATTGTGGTCGTGCATCGGATTGGGGCTGTCGATAGTCTGCGGGCTGGTTTACTTTACGAAATTCATATTCGGTTTAATGAGTATGTTCGGAGTTGCCTATGTCCGTGCTGAGGTAGGCGAAGCGGAGTTCGATGCGGCAAGTGGTTTCTTTGCTTGGTCGGTGGTTTTAGACACATGCGGGAACGCGGTTTTGGGGATGAGTCTGATGTTCACGGGCGTTGCTGCCGGCTTTGAACTAGGGAGATCCAAGCTCTACCAATGGCCTTGGATTATTCAGGGTGGCCTAGCGGGTTTAGCGTTGGTTTGGGGATGTCTTCTGTGTGGGCTAGTGTGGCAGTCAGGAAGTTTGGCTGGCGTTGTAGCGACCTTTTTTCTGGTTTGCTTGGCTCCACTGGTGCTGATGCTTAACAGTCTCGCCCGTCTGATTATTCGTTAATGAATGTTTGGTTAATTAGCTCCGCTAACGAAAACGCAAATAACAACATTGGTTCTTAAGGTGAGTAGCGAGCACCGCAGGTGGACGGGGCTCTCGCAACTCAATCAACCTCCCAACCCTGCTTAATTATCGCTGACGCTCTCTGAGGAATCTGATTTCTCGGCCTTCGAAATTTCAATTCCCAGATCTTCCAGTTGTAGTAGTTCGACGACGTTGGGTGCTTCCGTCATCATGTCGTAAGCTTTTTGCGTTTTGGGAAATGCGATACAGTCACGAATGTTGTCGAGTCCTGCGAATAGCATGACGACGCGATCGATTCCAAGAGCGATGCCTCCATGGGGAGGGGCACCGTATTTTAAGGCATCGAGGAGGAATCCAAATCGCTCTTGAGCTGATTCCTCGTCGAGTCCGAGCAAGCCGAAGACTTTTTGTTGAATTTCGCTATCGTGAATTCGAATGGTTCCTCCGCCTGCTTCGTAACCGTTAATAACAAGGTCATAGGCTTTTGCTCGAGTCTTGCCTGCGTCGCTGTCGAGTTGGTCAAGGTCTTGGTCACGTGGAGCGGTGAACGGATGGTGCATTGCCGTCCAGCGTTCTGTTTCATCGCCCCGTTCGAACATTGGAAATTCCACGATCCATGAGAAATGCATTTCCTTGGGATCGTAGAGTTCCAGTTCGACGCCCATCCGTTTTCGAATGGAGTAGAGCCCTTTGCAGCTGATGTCCCAGGTGTCGGCGATCAGTAGTAAGAGGTCGCCCGGTTCGGCTTCGAATCTGGTTTTTAGGTCTGCGAGTTCTTCCTCGGAGAAGAATTTGGCAATCGGGGAAAATAGTGAACCATCTTCTTCACATCGGAACCAAGCCAAGCCTTTCGCGCCAAAGTCATCTTTGACCATGTTGGTTAGCTCGTCGATCCGTTTTCTGGAGTACTTGGGAGCTGCCCCTTTGGCGTTGACGCCTCGAACGAATTTCCCGGCTTCTGCGGTGCTCTTGAAAACCCCGAAACCACAAGTGGAGGCGAGGTCGGTGATATCGACGATTTCCATCCCAAACCTTAGGTCAGGCGCGTCATGGCCAAAACGGGTCATTGCTTCGTCGTAGGTTAATCGCTGGAGGGGAAGTTGGAGATCGAGCCCAAGCAGTTCTTTGGCGAGTCGCTGCATCATACCGTCGATCATGCCGATGACATCGTCGGAGTCGACGAACGACATTTCCAAATCCAGCTGGGTAAATTCGGGTTGTCGGTCAGCACGAAGATCTTCATCGCGAAAGCAACGGGCGACTTGGATGTACCGATCGTAGCCCGCGATCATCATGATCTGCTTGTAAATTTGAGGTGACTGAGGAAGCGCGTAGAACTTCCCCTTAAAAACGCGACTGGGGACGAGATAGTCTCTTGCACCTTCGGGGGTGCTGCGACCGAGAATCGGAGTTTCAATATCGATGAAATTATTTTCAGCGCAGTAGTCACGCATTGTTTTAATGATGCGGCTTCGCAGTTGCAGCGTTTGCAACATCTTCTCTCGACGCAAATCTAAATATCTATGCTTGAGTCGAAGGTCTTCCCCCGGAACGTCTTTCTGACCGGGAACGAACGGAGGTGTTTTGCATTCGTTAAGGATTTCCAAATCGTTGACGACGAATTCGATTTCACCGGTGGCTAATTTCTTGTTGCTTTGACCATCAGGTCGCGGTCGGACCTGACCAATAACCTTAATAACGTACTCGTTCTTGAGTTTTCCCATTTCGGCGAGTACTTCGGGAGTGGAATCTGGGTTGAACACAACCTGGGTGCGGCCGTAGCGATCCCGTAAATCAATGAATGTAACTCCACCAAAGTCACGAATGGTATCTACCCAGCCGCATAAAGTGGCCGTGTCTCCAACGTTTTCGATCGTTAGTTCGCCGCAGGTATGAGTTCTTAGCACGAAAAGATTCCTCTAAGAGGTAAATGGTGAGTTGCAACCGCTGAATTGGGTTCGTCTGAAATCGCCGAACGAAAGAGTTCGAATGCCGTGGTTCAGGAGAACGTTTTGTTTAAGCCTACTAATATCGCAATTCCGAACGATTTGGCAAAGGCGTATTTGGAGAAGCTGGAGTATTAGGCAGTCCAATTGTTTACTCGGAGATGGTGCCAAGAGGCGGCTGCTGCTCCCAAGATTGAGATTGCGGCATTCATTTTCACCAACTTGGCGTTCAAGTGGGCAATTTGCCGCTTAGAGTCTCTTCAGTGGCGAGGGAATTTTGGTTTAGAATTTAAGCGGGATGCGGTAATCCTTGGGGCAAATAGGCTCGATTGGCTGTCGCTCTAAGGCGAGCGGGCAGGAAGCGAATTCCTCCGAAATCAGATTCACCAACTTGCCACTACCAGTTAAAGGCTAGATTAGGAATAAGATGTTCAACGGTTTTCCCAAAGAGACGCTCCCGTTTCTCGCTGAATTGGCAGACAACAACGACCGTGATTGGTTTCGCGAGAACAAGCACCGCTATGAGGCGAGCGTGCGCGAACCGGCGATGGAATTTGTGGAAGCGATGGCTGGACCGCTTCGAAAAGTGTCGAAACATTTTTCAGCGGTGGCCAAACGCTCTGGTGGATCAATCATGCGTGTCTACCGCGATACGAGGTTTTCAAAAAATAAAACCCCTTT
>Ga0208971_1000326_pt1 | contig 35592 bp, 25 predicted proteins | sample AOAMet1_18_M0_10_2_FD_188229 | JGI IMG/M metagenome (GOLD analysis project Ga0208971, IMG submission 188229) | Ammonia-oxidizing marine microbial communities from Monterey Bay, California, USA - CAN11_18_M0_10 (SPAdes) | ecosystem: Environmental > Aquatic > Marine > Intertidal zone | place...
GCCTGTCGCCAAACTGTTTCGCTTTGCGCCTCCACTCCTTCACGTGCGCTAAACACAACGACAGCGCCATCAAGAACTCGCAGGCTCCGCTCGACTTCTGCTGTAAAATCCACGTGCCCCGGTGTGTCGAGTAGATTGACATGAATGTCTTTCCAATCAAACGTCACGCAGGCAGAGTAAATGGTAATCCCACGTTCCTGCTCTTCTTGATCATCGTCGGTAGTGGTTGTTCCACTGTCGACTTTCCCAACCCGATGCTTGGCACCGCTAAGAAACAACATTCGCTCGGTCACCGTCGTTTTCCCAGCATCGATATGAGCGATGATGCCAATGTTTCTCAGATTTTGGAGTTTACGAGCCATAATAAATCAGCAACTAAAAGCGTGATTGCCTGGAAAATTAATCTTGCACTCGGAAATTTCAATCATCCGATAAGCGCATAAAAAAACCGCTCCGTGTTCGACGAAGCGGTTTGGATTCAGTTTTTTACTACCAAGCGAAGTGTGCAAACGCTTTGTTTGCTTCGGCCATTCGATGGGTGTTCTCTCGTTTCGTCATCGCCGCGCCTTCACGGTTGTACGCTGCAACCAATTCATCCGCGAGACGCAGATGAGTGGGACGACCCTTTTTGTCTCGGATCGCCGTGAGCAACCAACGAATCGCAAGCGATTGCTGTCGGCTTCGACTTACCTGCATCGGTACCTGATAAGACGCACCACCGACTCGCTTTGAGCGAACTTCGATGTGTGGCTTTACGTTTTCGACCGCTGTTGTGAAAACGTCAATAGATTCAGCTTCCGGAACACGCTTCTTGATCTCATCCAGAGCGTTGTAGAAAACAGCCTGTGCTGTGGTTTTCTTTCCGTCCCACATCAAACAATTGATGAACTTGCTCGCCAAAATGGAATCAAACTTTGGATCCGGTTTTAGCTGCGTTCGGCTGGCGGTAATTCTTCCCATGGTACTCTGTATTTTTTATTAGAAATGATTGCTATTGAAATTTAGAGATGCGGACAACGCAACAAACTACTTCTTCGCGCCGTAACGACTTCGCGATTGCTTTCGGTTCTCAACACCCAGTGTGTCTTGAGCACCGCGGACAACCTGATATCGAACACCCGGAAGGTCGCGGACTCGCCCGCCTCGTACCAATACGATCGAGTGTTCCTGCAAGTTGTGCCCTTCACCAGGGATGTAAACCGTGACTTCTTTTCCGTTAGAAAGTCGCACACGTGTGATCTTACGCAATGCCGAATTCGGCTTTTTCGGAGTCATCGTCCGAACTTGCAGACACACGCCCTGCTTTTGAGGGCAACGCTCCAGCACAGGAGCCTTGGTAAACTTGCGTTTCTTCTTGCGCTTTTTGCGGAGAAGTTGATTAATCGTAGGCATTCGTTCTTCTATCTATCCACGCGCCGACTTCGTCGACGCTACTAATTCCAGGTGAATTTTCATCCGGCCCAATTGCGCAAATGGCACAAGTGGAAGCCCGTAAAAATAATAGTTTTATGCAAAATGTCAACCTCAAATTGACATTTCAATATGTCATTTCAGGGAGGATGGGAAAAATGGCATCACCAATAGCAATCTATCGGCTGGGACGCCTCATAATTACCCAATTTCCTTGGAAAAAACCAATTTAGCGGCAACTTTCGCCCCTTTTGGTAACTCCCCTACCCCCTTAGCTACGCCCCTCCATCTAGGACGTCTTGCCATTCCTTCAACTTGTCCCACTCGCCAGCGGCTGCCAGCTGTGCCTGATCAGGCCATGTCGATGGGTTCATGGTCGCCATGATTCCACCCGCATGATTCAGGACTTCTTTAATTTGATCCGGTGTTGTCTGAGCTAACTGCTGGAAACTCATCAAGCCTACGCTGTTCAATAACCCAGCCACTTGAGGTCCAATTCCTTCAATTTTAGTCAGATCATCCGACGCGACGACTCTCCCGCCGTTAAGCTGATCCTGCCACTGACTTAGCTTGTCCCACTCACCGACAGCAGCTAATTGAGCTTGATCTGCCCAAGTCGTCGGATCCTGCGAGTCAAACCCACCAGCAGCTAAAAAGTCTTTCAACTCAGCCGCTGAAGCCTGTGTCAATTGTGCGAAGGTTGTTATTCCTGCAGTTGCAAGATGCTCGGCAATCTTAGGACCGATTCCCTCAATCTTTGTCAGATCATCCGTCGCAGCAGCTACCGGTGAAGGTGCAGTTTCCGCAGGACGACCACCAGTTAAGCGATCTTGCCAGTCTTGCAATTGTGTCCAAGCTCCAACTGCGGCCAATTGAGCCTGATCGCACCAGGTGGTTGCGTCGTGTGCTCCATAACCTCCGACTGCGTCGAGTATTTCTCGAACGCGTACCGATCCTGCGGAAGCCAATTGCGAGTAAGACATAATGCCCGCCGCATTTAAGTGCCCCGCAATCGCTGGCCCAACCCCTTCGATCCGAGTTAAATCGTCGACCTCAACTGGTGTCGACGGAGCAATCGCAGGTGCCTCTGTTGTGGTCACGCGACCTCCATCGAGACGCGTTTGCCATTCCTTCAACTGATCCCACTCACCTCTCGCAGCCATTTGTGACTGGTCCGGCCAAGTGGTTGTGTCATGTGCTCCGTAGCCACCAATATTATCCAGAATCGACCGGATTCTTGCTGGATCAGTTCCCGCAAGTTCCGCGAAAGTGAAAATACCAGCGTCGTTGAGATGCTTCGCAATCGCAGGACCAATTCCTTCAATGCGAGTCAGATCATCGCCGGTTGCAGGCATCGGATCGGGCGTAGTGAAGCCGCCGAGCAGTGCATCTAGACCAGCATCATGAATCGCTCCGGCCATAGGCACAACTTCTTGAGTTGCCATCGCGTTGGAGAAATCATCACCACCGATTACCGCTCCGGTGTCAGCAGGCGCCCCGCCGTCACCACCGAAAATTTTCCATGGATCGTCGACTTGTTCCGGAGCCTGTGCTTCAGCTTGCAACTTCATCGCTTCTAAGTTGTACTGAACGTCGGAATCCTGGAACGTTCGGAAACCTGTTCCCGCTGGGATTAGGTGGCCAAGAATAACGTTCTCTTTCAAACCAACGAGGTTGTCGACTTTTCCAGCCAATGCAGCCTCGGTGAGAACCTTTGTGGTCTCTTGGAAACTCGCAGCCGAGATGAAACTCGAACTTTGGACAGCAGCCTTGGTGATTCCCAGTAGTTGGGTACTGTAAGTCGCTGACTTTGGCTTGGTGCACTTGGCGGGCTTGCCACCGAGTGTCTCCACTTGAGCGTTTGTGTCTTCGAAAACGACTTTGGGAACGATTTGACCTTTTGAGAAATCGCTGTCCGCTTTGTCGGTCACCTTCACGCATTTGGCAAGTTGATCATTGACTTGCTGGAAATCAAATCGATCGCAAATCAAACCAGGTAACATGTTGGTGTCACCCGCCGATTCAATTTTCACTTTTCTTAGCATCCGAGCAATGATGATCTCAACGTGTTTATCGTTGATTTCCACTCGCTGACTTCGGTAGACCTGCTGAATCTCGTGGCCAAGATACTGCTGAACAGCTTCTTCACCCGACACTCGAAGAATATCGTGAGGAACCAGCGGACCATCTACCAATTGCTGGCCGGCCTTCACAATGTCGCCTGTGTGAACTCGGAATCGCTTTCCAGGTGGCACTAAGTGCTCTGCTTCAATTCCACTTTCACTCTTAACAACAATCGATCGCTTTCCACGCTTCTTCTCAGTTTGAATTTCAACGACACCGTCGATTTCAGCAAGTACCGCAGGATCTTTCGGCTTTCGAGCTTCAAAAATCTCAGTAACTCGAGGTAGACCTCCAGTAATATCTGAAATTCCCGATGCTTCTCGCGGCGTTTCCGCAACCGTCGAACCAGCAGAAATCATGTCCCCTTCGTCGACCGTGATATTCGCACGCTCAGGCAGATAGTAAACATCTGCAACGTTTCCTTCACTATCTTCGATCACGATCTGCGGATGCATATCGCCTTTGAAATCGATGATCGTCTTTCGAATCGTACCACTGGCTTCCGTTTCGATCTGCATCGTCTCGCCATCGATAATGTCTTCGAAGCGAACTTTACCAGCGACTTCCGAAAGTACTGGAACCGCAAACGGGTTCCACTCGCAAAGAACAACATCGCCTTCAACTTCTTGGTCGTCCGCGACGCGGAGAATCGAACCCTGAGGAATCTTATGGCTTTCCAATTCACGACCACGTGGATCCAGAATCGAAATTTCTCCATTTCGATTCAACACCACTGTGTCGCCTTTGTCGTTGGTGGCGTACCGCATACGCGTGATCTTTACGACACCCGCACGGCTACATTTCTTCTGGTTCTCTTCGGTGACTGTACTGGCCACACCACCGATGTGGAACGTCCGCATCGTCAACTGGGTTCCAGGTTCACCGATACTTTGGGCAGCGATGATTCCAACCGCCATACCCTCTTCGACCATATCTCCGGTCGACATATCCATTCCGTAACAACAACGGCAAACACCTAAAGGTGCGTCGCAGGTCATCGGACTACGGACTTGGATTTTTTCTAGTCCCATCTCTTCGATCTTACGCGCGATCTCCGGCGTAATCATCTGGCTTTCGCGAACCACGACTTCATCGGTAACAGGATTAACGATGTTCTGTCGGGAAACACGACCGTTGATCGCCGTCGCCAACCGAACTTCAACCTGCTCACCACGGTAAATTACACCTTTGGTAATTCCGAGCGTGGTCCCACAATCTTCCATTGTGATCACAACGTTTTGAGCGACGTCGGCAAGTTTTCGAGTCAGGTAACCGGAGTCAGCTGTTTTCAACGCCGTATCGGCCAAACCTTTTCGAGCACCGTGAGTCGAGGAGAAGTATTCCAAAACCGACAGGCCTTCACGGAAATTCGCCTTAATCGGCGTTTCAATGATCTCACCGGACGGCTTGGCCATCAAACCACGCATTCCAGCCAACTGTCGAATCTGTTCAACACCACCACGAGCACCCGAATGCGCCATCAGGAACACTGGATTAACGTAGCCCATACCGCCACGATAATCGGTCTCCATCGCCGCCATCATTTCCTTCGTGATACTCTCACGAGCGTGCGTCCAGGTATCAAGTACCTTGTTGTAACGCTCTTGCTCAGTAATCACTCCACGCTCGTAATGCTTACGAAACTTAAGAACTTCTTTTTCAGCAGCGGCAACGATTTTTTCTTTCGAATCGGGTGTCACCAAGTCATCAGTCGCGAACGACAAACCACTTCGCGTACTCTCCCGGAAACCAAGTTGGTTCATATCGTCCAAAAGATCAATCGTTTCGCGACGACCCAAACTCTGATAACAATCTGAAATCACAACCGCGAGATCGCCACTCTTGAGTGGGTAATTGTAAAAATCAAGACCTTCGGGAAGCATCATGTTAAACATGATTCGACCGTAGCTGGTTTCAATGATCTGGCTCGGCAATCGCTCTTCTTCATTGACACGTACAAAGCGTCCTTCAGGAAGGCGAACTTTAATGCGTGCATGAAGCTTAATCACGCCTTGTGAAAATGCTGTATCGGCTTCGTCGAGAGACGAAAATACCATTCCGTCTCCTTCCTGGTTGGGAAGCACCAACGAAACGTAGTAACAACCCATCACCGTATCCTGCGACGGACTCATGATAGGTCGACCGTTGGACGGAGCAAAAATGTTGTTGGTCGAAAGCATCAAAGTATGAGCTTCAACCTGAGCTTCGATCGAGAGTGGCAAGTGAACTGCCATCTGATCACCATCGAAGTCAGCATTAAATCCTTTACACACCAACGGATGTAAGTGGATCGCGTTTCCTTCAACCAGAATCGGCTCAAATGCCTGAATTCCCATGCGGTGAAGTGTCGGAGCACGATTCAACATAACCGGGTGGTTACGAATCACCTGCTCAAGAATGTCCCAAACTTCCTCGTCCTTCCGCTCGAGCATCTTCTTGGCGCTCTTGATCGTATCAGCATGCCCTAATTCTTTGAGCTTGCGAATGATGAACGGTTGGTAAAGCTCCAACGCAATCTTCTTCGGAAGACCACATTGATGGAGTTTCAAACGAGCACCCACAACGATTACAGAACGAGCTGAATAATCAACACGCTTACCCAAGAGGTTTTCGCGGAAACGACCCTGCTTACCCTTGATCATATCAGTCAATGATTTCAACGGTCGGTTACTGCTGCCCAGCACCGGACGCTTGCAACGATTGTTGTCAAACAATGCATCCACCGACTGCTGCAACATCCGCTTTTCGTTGCGAATGATCACTTCAGGCGCGTTTAGATCGACTAGCTTTCGCAGTCGGTTGTTGCGGTTGATAATTCGGCGATAGAGATCGTTAAGATCGGATGTCGCAAAGTTACCGGAGTCCAGCAACACAAGTGGACGTAGGTCCGGAGGAATCACTGGGATTACATCAAGCACCATCCACTCAGGCTTGTTATCGCTATCCCGAATTGACTCCACGATCTTCAATCGATTGGTCAAGTCTTTTCGCTTTTGCTTTGAACCTGTCTCGGCGAGTTCAATCCGCAAGTCATCCGACAATCTGACCAAATCGAGCTCAGACAGGAGTTCCCGCACAGCATCAGCGCCCATATTAGCGGTGAAACTGCCTTCACCAAACTCAGCGCGAGCGGCACGGTACTCTTCCTCAGTCAGCAATTGCTGTCGCTCGAGGTCAGTATCCTTGGCATCGGTAACGACGTAATCCTGGAAGTAAATCACCTTCTCAAGACTACTGGTCTTCATGTTCAACAAGTTACCCAAGCGACTAGGCATTGCTTTGAAAAACCAAATGTGAACGACGGGTGCGGCCAATTCGATATGACCCATTCGTTTACGACGAACACGCGAGTGCGTTACCTTAACGCCACAGCGATCGCAAATCATGCCCTTGTACTTCATACCGCGGTACTTGCCACAAGCACATTCCCAGTCCTTTTCAGGTCCGAAAATTCGCTCGCAGAACAAACCATCTTTTTCAGGACGGTAAGTACGGTAGTTAATCGTTTCAGGTTTTTTCACTTCGCCCATTGACCATGAGCGAATATCGTGAGGACGAGCCAAAGAGATTTTGACTGAAGCATAATCGTTGATGCGATCGTAGGTGGTGTCGGCAGTCGCCATAAATTCACCTGCTCCTTTTAAGTATTTTTAAATCGTTTGTTTTAAGGGGGAACGTTTTCAAGCCTGTCAGAGCCTCTGCAACGCAAACAGTCATTTGGCATTCACGCGGGCAGGGTCAAAACCACTGCCCCGCTGTGCCCGCGGGTTTAACCGCGTCTTTTTTCCAATTGCATATTCAATGCAAGTCCACGAATCTCGTTTGTCAAAACATCGAAACTTGCAGGCGTGCCTGCTTCCAACGTGTTCTCACCCTTGACCATCGATTCGTAAATCTTGGTCCGGCCTTCCACGTCATCACTCTTGACCGTGAGCAATTCCTGAAGAATGTAAGCGGCTCCATAAGCTTCGAGAGCCCAAACTTCCATCTCTCCAAATCGCTGGCCACCGAATCTTGCTTTACCACCAAGAGGCTGTTGAGTAATCAAGGAATAAGGCCCGGTGCTTCGAGCATGAACCTTATCATCAACCAAGTGATGAAGTTTCAGCATGTAGATGTAACCCACAGTTGTTTCCTGCGTGCAGGCAACTCCTGTTCGTCCGTCATACAGCGTGTGCTTACCGTGGCTCGGCAATCCTGCCTCAGCCAAACAATCGTTGATTTCAGATTCTGACGCACCATCAAAGACCGGCGTGATTGCCTGGAAACCAAGTTTAGAACCAGCCCAGCCCAAGTGGGTCTCCAGAATCTGTCCCACGTTCATACGCGAGGGAACACCCAACGGATTGAGCATGATCTGAATCGGAGTACCATCTTCGAGGTAAGGCATGTCTTCAACCGGCAAGATCTTCGAGATCACACCCTTGTTTCCGTGCCGTCCCGCCATCTTGTCACCGACGGAAATCGTTCGCTTCGTGGCGATGTAAACCTTGACCATCTGAAGGACACCACTACGCAGTTCGTCACCCCGCTTCATACTGTTGACGGTTCGATCGCGAGCATCAATGGTTTTCTCGACAGCAGGCCACATCTCTTTGTGGATCGCTTCGATTTGGCTGATCTTGTCATCGCTACGCATCGAACCAATCACGTTGGAAAGCCGGAAGTTAGCAGCTTTCTCCGCCACGAACTTCGGATCCTGATCGCGACAAAGAGGCGTTTCGTCCTCATCCGTCAACGTCTTGCCCACGACTCGTTCGATTGCCTCAACCATGACACCAAAAACGTTGGCAATTTCTTCGTTGCCATCCGCCTCAGCCGCCTTCAGGTCTTTCTCAAAAACTTTCCGCTCTTCTTCCGAAAGGCTCATCCGCCGAGAGAATCGCTGGCTATCAATTACGATTCCTTCAATTCCAGAGGAGACCTCCAATGAATCATTTTTAACGTCTTCACCTGCGCGACCGAAAATCGCATGTAGCAATTTTTCTTCCGGTGTCAGTTCTGTTTTCGACTTTGGTGAAACCTTACCAACGAGGATATCGCCAGGCTTGACATAGCTTCCAACCTGAATCACGCCGTTTTCATCGAGATTGCGAAGTGCTTTCTCGCTTACGTTAGGAATATCTCGAGTGAATTCCTCACGACCCAACTTCGTTTCGCGAACTTCCACGTCGAATTCTTCGATGTGAATCGATGTATAGGTGTCGTTCTTGACGAGCTCTTCGCTAATGATGATCGCATCTTCGTAGTTACAACCGTCAAACGACATGAAACCAACGAGCACGTTACGCCCGAGAGCCAATTGACCTTTGTAGGTCGCCGCTCCGTCAGCCAGCACTTCACCACGATCGACCTTTTGACCAGGAACCACTAGCGGCTTCTGATTTTGGCAAGTTCGCTCGTTCAGGCCAACGTACTTTGACAATTCGTAAACGTCGGTACCAACTTCAATGCGAGTTGAGTCAACATAAGTCACCTTGCCGCCACGTCGAGCACGAACCAACATGCTTGAGTTCTCAGCAACACGAACTTCCATTCCCGTTCCAACGATCGGTGGCTCAGCCACCAACAACGGTACGGCTTGACGCTGCATGTTAGAACCCATCAACGCCCGGTTCGCATCGTCATGCTCAAGGAACGGAATCAAACCCGCCGAGACACCAACCATCTGAGAAGGTGCAATGTCCATGTAACGTACAACTTCAGGATCAGCCAACTCAAAGTCAGCTTTGTATCTGGCGATGATCGCCCCGCCCAATTGCTTACTTCCAACGATTCTACCGTCTTCGACATAAGTATCGGCCGGTGCAATATGCTCTTCCGTCTCTTCATCAGCACGTAGCCAAGCAACGTCGTCGGTCACTTTTCCTTTTTTCACAACCGCGTAAGGGGAAACAAGGAATCCATAATCGTCGACACTTGCATAAATCGCGAGGCTGGAAATCAAACCAATGTTGGTACCTTCCGGCGTCTCAATTGGACAAATACGACCATAGTGAGAAATGTGAACATCGCGAACCTCGAAACCGGCTCGCTTACGATTCAAACCACCAGGGCCAAGTGCTGACAGACGTCGCTCGTGAGTCAACTGAGACAATGGATTAGTCTGATCGACCACTTGAGACAATTCACCACGACCGAAGAAGTATTCGATCGCTGCTGAAATGCTTTTCGGATTTACGAGACTACGAGGCGTCATGTCATCTTGCTCTTTCAAGCTCATGCGCTCTTGTACCGTCCGGCGAAGCTTCAAGAAACCCTTGCGGAGTTCGTCGCATGCCAGTTCATCAATCGTCCGCAAGCGGCGATTTCCAAGGTGATCAATATCATCAACGTTGGCCGATCCACCGGGTGTAGATAACTCGAGGATGTACTTCATCGATGCCAAAATATCATCCGGACGAAGCGTCATTTCTTTCTCAGAAACGCCGAGATCCAGTTTGCGATTGATTCGGAATCGTCCGACTCGCCCCAACCGATAACGATTGGAATCAAAGAATTTCTCGTGGAACAAAGTCCTCGCTTTTTCAAGTGCGGGAGGGTTTCCAGGACGAAGCCGCTGATAAATCTTCAGCAAGGCTTCCTCATGACTCGATGTTGAATCGTCGATCAATGAGTTAAAGATTAGCGGTGACCTTGGTGCCGGCATGATCTCGCAAACCTTAACACCTGAAGAACAGATCGTCTCCGCAGCATCCTTGGTAATTTTATGCCCGACTTCGACAATAATCTCACCGGCTCGTTCGCTCGTTTGTGGGTACACAATGTCGTCGACGGCAACTTTGCCTTCAAGCTTACCGGCGCTTCGGCGATCCACAACCTTGACTTTGGCCGTGTCGTAAAACGCCTTCAGGATTGCAGAATCTTCGCCGTACTTCGGGTCCATTGCCCGCAAAAGCGTCAGCGCAGAAAACTTACCGCTCTGATCAATTCGAACGGTCAAAAGATCCTTCTTGGTCGCGTTAACTTCGATCCAACTACCACGCTCGGGAATCACGCGGCAACTCGCCAGTTTCCTGTCGGAAGTCGTATCTGTTTCCCTGACGAAGTCAATTCCAGGACTTCGATGCAACTGACTGACCACCACGCGCTCGGCACCATTGATGATAAACTCACCACCGCCAAGCATGATTGGGATATCACCAAGGAAAACCTCTTCCTCGACCGGTTGCTCTTTCTCAAGACGCAACCAAACCCGAAAAGGCTGTCCGTAAGTCATTCTTAATTGCCGGCACTCCGAAGGAGTGTATCGAGGCTTTCCCAGTTCGTAACGAACATAGCTGAGTTGCAGCTTTTTGTCGTAACTCTCAATTGGGAAAATTTCCTGAAGAACGCCTTCAATCCCCTGCGCCTTCCGCTTTTCCAGCGGAACATCCGACTGAAGAAACGCTTGATAGCTGTGGGTTTGAATTTTTGTGAGGTCCGGCGGAACTTGATAGTCCCTGCCACTACCAAACACACGAACTTTTTCTGGTGCTAATCGTCGCTCAACTGGGGTTGCCATAAGCGCAGAATCTCCGGTATCAGATTAGTCGAGTAAGTGATGGTTCAATCGCAACTCCAGCCGTTCGCGAAAATGCGAATTCCAACGACTGAATAAACAACAACGTGCAGGCAATCAAACCTCCGAAAACAACAACCGCAGGAATCCAATTAAATGAATCCGCGCACGCCGGTTTCAAACACAAGTCCTGGATTTTCAAAAAATCTCCAAGTGTGCGATACCCGAGCATATCGTTCCCTGAATTGGCCAACCGCTTCCGCACCCTATAACCAGTGCATTACCGTCGACTTTGGTGAATGAACAACACATCGCTTGAATTGGCTATTTACGAAGACCCTACAACTGACGATCTTCTCAAGACCCAGGGCATCGCGGAGCCGTTTCATTCCGCGATGCTTGGCCTACTTCATTCGGCTGTCAAAAACACAACCAAAGTGGCCGCGCCAACCATTTTCATGGAATAACGCGGCCCGAACTCCGGCCTTTCGAGCCAGAGCCGGTCGCAATGAACTACTTAAGCTCAACGCTTCCGCCAGCACCTTCGACGTCAGCCTTAACCTTGTCAGCGTCTTCTTTAGAAACTGCTTCCTTAAGCGTCGCTGGGCAGCTTTCAACCATCTTCTTGGCTTCCATCAATGATGCGCCAGTGATTGTTTTCACAATCTTGACAACATCAAGCTTCTTATCGCCAAAGCCAGTCAAGATAACGTCAAACTCAGTTTGAGCTTCCGCTGCCTCTTCGCCACCGCCACCACCTGCTGCGGCGACCATTACACCACCACCAGCAGCGGCTTTGATACCGTGCTCGTTCTCGAGGTAATCGCTTAGCTCTTTAGCTTGCTTCAAAGTCATTCCGGCGATTTCGTCACCGAGCTTCTTGGCGTCATCAGAATATTCTACAGTTGCTGCTTCTTCGGACATTGGAGTCACCCTTTCGTATCGTCGAGAAGACAGGCTGCGGAACCCGCTTCTCAAAATTCATTATCAAACTGAACACTTTTATGAACAAGCTGACCAGTAAAAACCAACCAACCTCTATTCGACTTGCCGACTCCGCGATTGGGCAAACGAACTCTATATCCACGGCCAGGCCGTTTATTTCTAGTCCTCTTCTTCGCCAACCTGCTTGATCTGGCTTACCAACTGACCACCAGGGCCAATGAGTTGTGCCGCCAAAGTCGAACCTGGACCAAGAATCTGACCCACCAACATGCTGAGCTGTTCAGCACGACTTGGCCACTTACTGATCTCCTTAACACGCTCGGGAGTCAACTGCTCCCCATCCATGACTCCGCCGCGAGCTTCGAACTTTTCGAAATCCTCAGCGTCCTCGTTGAGCTCCGTTACCTCTTTGACCAACGAAACAAAATCATCCGCACCCCATAGCACCGCGTGAGATCCTTCGATCCCTTCAAATGCTGGAGCCAGCGAAGTCCCTTCTGTCGCACGGCGGGCAAGGCTGTTCTTGACAACCATCATCCCAATCCCTTTGTCACGAAGACGTTTTCGAAGACCAGTCGAGGAAATCGCATCCATTCCTACTACATCTGCCAGGACACAATCCGTTACGCCATCAAGTCGATTGGCGAGATCCTTAGACAACAAATCTTTTACGAACTTACTCATAACTTTTGCTTCACTTCATTACGTTTTTAAACTGTATGTTTAACCCGACAATCCAACAAAACCCCAGCGACTATGCAGCCAAAGGAATCCCAGGACCCATCGTCGAGGTCAGTGCAATGTTCTTCACATAAGTCCCCTTCACCGAACTCGGCTTCAACGACTCAATGTACTTCAAAAAGGCACTGACATTTTCTTGAATCTGCTCTGGAGTAAAGCTCAAACGACCCAAAACAGCGTGGACATTGCCACCGCTATCATTTCGGAACTCTACCTTTCCAGCCTTATACTCTTGGACAGCCTTGGCAACATCCGGCGTCACCGTCCCTGCTCGCGGCGACGGCATCAGACTGCGGGGACCAAGCACTCGCCCCAACGGCCCGACCACACCCATCATGTCCGGAGAGGCAATGCAGACATCGAAGTCCAGCCAACCGCCACTGATTTTCTTAGCCAATTCCTCTTGACCAACCTCATCGGCACCAGCCGCTTGCGCCGCTTCAGCCGCAGCATCCTTAGCAAACACAATCACTCGCTGTGTTTTTCCAATGCCGTGCGGAAGTACTATCGAACCACGAACAATCTGATCCGCCTGCTTCGGATCAACTCCGAGATGCATGTGAATCTCAATCGTCTGATCGAACTTAGCACCGTCAAAACCCTTTAAGATTTCAACTGCTTCACTCAGACCAACCGGTTGCTCAGGAACCTTAGTCAACAACTCTGTGTATCGCTTGGAACGCTTCATTACTCTGAACTCTTTATTGTTTAACGCCTAATAAAGCTCGACGCCGTCTCCGTACTCGCCCAGCAAACCAATCAACCGCCGGGCCTAATCGACGACATCAATTCCCATACTTCGGGCTGTTCCCTCAATCATCCGGCAGGCATGATCAAGATCACGGGCATTCAAATCCTCTTTTTTCTTTTCGCAGATATCCTCGATCTGCTTCCGAGTCACAGTCGCTACCTTGTCGCGATTAGGAACACCAGAGCCCTTCGCAATTCCAGCTGCAATCTTCAACATTGATGCCGCCGGCGGACTCTTGGTAACAAACTCGAAAGTACGATCATTATAAACCGTGACCACAACCGGAATCGGGGTCCCGGCGTACTCTTTTGTACGATCATTAAACTGCTGAACAAACTGGCCAAGGTTGATACCAAACTTACCCAACGAGGTTCCAACCGGAGGTGCAGGCGTCGCCTGTCCACCAGGAACCTGAAATTTTGCTTCACCCGTTACTTGCTTCGCCATAACACTTTCTACTTTTCTTTTACTGTAACCAGCCAGCCCCGGGAACGCTAAACGTTCTCAACGTGCCAGTGATCCAACTCAACCGGATTAGGTCGACCAAAAATATTAATCATCACTGTGATGCGGCCATTCCGCTCATCAACCGCAGACACCTCACCCTCGTGATTCTGAAAATAGCCTTCCTTAACCCGGACACGATCACCCACCTTAAATGGAATGGCCGTTTTAATATTGTCCTCGCCATCCTCTTCAACTTCCGGCTTCGTCGTCGCGATAATCCGAGACACCTCTTCCGGTGTCAACGGAGCAGGCTTTCCCGCCGCTCCCGTAAAATCGCCAATCCCCGAAGTCTCCCGAACCAAAAACCAGGAGTCGTCGTTGATCTCCATATTCACAACGATGTAACCAGGGTAAAGCTTTCGCTTCGTAATCCGCTGCTTACCAGCCTTGTTGAACTCACGAACGTCTTCCGTAGGCACCAAAACCTCACCGAAGAAACGCTCAACACCCGCAACCTTTACGCGACGCTTCAACGCATCGCAAATTGAATTTTCTCGGTTAACCTGAACCTTCAGGATATACCACTTCATCTCCACTTCTTCGCTGTCGTCAGCAACCACGCCGTCAACAAATTCCTCAATCGGCGACACATCATCGTCGCCCTCTTCCTCCTCCTCTTCTTCCTCGACATCAACCATATCTGAGGCGGCAAACCCAAACTCGTTCAACTCTTCTTCAACAACATCCTCAGCGACCTCTTCGACCGAAACCTCCTCGACCGAAACCTCTTCCGCAGAGACCTCCGCACCAGATTCCTGAGGCGAATCAACTTCAGGCGACGCATCCACCGAACCAACCTCCTGAACCTCAGGGGTGCCGACCGGATCGTCCGAAACTACCTCGTCATCTGCCATCTATCTACTCACTAGCCACCGAAAAAGATTGCAACAACCCAAACGAACCACCCAACACTAACTGGAATACCTAATACCAATCAGCTCGAACACTTTCGTCCACAACGCGTCAAACAAAAACAAGAACGCCGCCATCGAGAAGATCACAAAAATGACCACCACCGAAGCATTCCACAACTCCCGACGCGTCGGCCAGGAAACTTTATTCATCTCCGCTTCGACAGCAACCAAAAAGTCGGCAAAGACGGAATAATTGACCAACCGAAACGAAACCCAAACCATTGCCGCCGCGAGCCCCAACATGACAAGGTACCCTTCAGCACCCAAACCGCCCATCAAAGGCGACCGCTTGATCTCCCAAGCAATCAACACCCCTAAAAAAGCAGTCGTCAAAAAAGTCACCTGCCGAACAATTCGCCCCTGATTCGGCTTATAAAGCCCAAACTGAAACAATTCCGACACAAGACTCGGCCGAGCCGGTTCTTGCTTTTGCTTTCCCGCCGAACTCATAAGTAACCTCACAAACAATCAACCCGGAACACAAACTACGCACCCAAAGCCAACCGCGATTAATACTAACCTTACCGACTAACCAACAACGCTTCAAATGGCAGGGGCGGAGGGACTTGAACCCGCAACCGCTGGTTTTGGAAACCAGTGCTCTACCAATTGAGCTACACCCCTCCGCTTGACCAACAGTAACTCGATTCAAACAAACGAGCCTGCCCTTAAATCGCCGGAAAGCGCCGCACGGAAACAACCACACGACGCTTACCAAATTGAAATCAACTAGCCAAACAACGACCAGCCAACCACCGCAACTAGTCGACGATATTCGTCACAACACCCGAACCCACTGTCCGGCCGCCTTCGCGAATCGCGAAACGAACACCATCATCCATCGCGATTGGCTTCTGAAGCTCAACCACAATCTTGACATTGTCACCAGGCATACACATCTCTGCTTCAGCCAAATTAGCCGTACCAGTCACATCAGTTGTTCGGAAGTAAAACTGAGGCCGGTAACCACTAAAGAAAGGAGTGTGTCGACCACCCTCATCTTTACTCAAGCAATAAATCTCAGCTTCGAACTTCGCATGCGGAGTAATCGAACCTGGCTTAGCCAAAACCTGACCACGCTGGATATCTTCTCGCTTAACACCACGAAGAAGAATTCCAACATTATCACCAGCCTGACCCTGATCGAGAATCTTGCGGAACATTTCCACACCCGTGCAGGTAGTCAAACGCGGCTCAGCCTCAAGACCGATGATCGCAACCTCTTCACCCGTCTTGATCACACCACGCTCAATACGACCTGTCGCCACTGTTCCACGACCTTCGATCGAGAACACATCCTCAATCGCCATCAAGAACGGACGATCTTCTTCACGCTTCGGCTCAGGAATATAACTGTCAATCGCAGCCATCAACTCAGTAATACACTGAGAAGCACCTTCGTCCGCAGGATTATTCAAGGCAGGCAATGCACTACCGCGAACAATCGGCAAATTATCTCCATCGAAGTCGTATTTACTCAGAAGCTCACGAGCTTCCATTTCAACCAACTCCAACAATTCTTCATCATCAACAAGATCACACTTGTTTAGAAACACAACCAAAGCAGGAACATCAACCTGCCGAGCAAGCAAAACGTGCTCCTTGGTCTGTGGCATTGGACCGTCAGCGGCAGAAACGACCAAAATCGCTCCGTCCATCTGAGCAGCACCAGTAATCATGTTCTTCACAAAGTCGGCGTGACCCGGGCAGTCAATGTGAGCGTAGTGACGGTTTTCCGTCTCATACTCAACGTGAGCAACCGCAATCGTAACGGTTTTAGTCGCGTCACGAACCGTTCCACCCTTCGCGATGTCCGAGTAGTTCTTAGCTTCTGCCAAACCCTTGGCAGCCTGAACCGCAAGAATCGCTGCAGTAGTAGTTGTTTTACCATGGTCAATGTGCCCAATGGTTCCGACGTTAACGTGCGGTTTAGTCCGCTTAAATTCTTCCTTGGCCATACCTTCTTATTACCTGTCTTCTGTTTTTAATCTCAACAACCAAGTTAAAAATCGACCCAACAAACCCGCCGCAGCAAGTCGCCAAGCCGAACCACAATCAGAGCTGCTGATGGGATTTGAACCCATGACCTCGTCCTTACCAAGGACGCGCTCTACCACTGAGCTACAGCAGCGAAGCCCGTTTTGATCGAGCCCAAATCCTATCAATCTACAAATGAGCGGGTGAAGGGAATCGAACCCTCACCACCAGCTTGGAAGGCTGGAGCTCTACCATTGAGCTACACCCGCTAATCACAACACGCAGCAGCTCCTGCGTGCCACAACCAACTTGACCCGTTAATCTAACAACTTAGGCGAAAACCCCAATGACAAGTGAGCAAAAAAACCCAAATTTCAGCGGACATTTTCCCCATTCGACACTAAATCAGCCACTTCCAGCTACGAAACAGGATTAAACTACCCATTTCGCCCATTTATTCCGATCCGACGCTTCTGATTTCGCCAACCGAAAAAACAACTTGAAGCAGTGGGGGGTGCAGGATTCGAACCTGCGAAGGCATAGCCAACAGATTTACAGTCTGTCCCGTTTGACCGCTTCGGTAACCCCCCAAAAACTCAATGCCTTGCAACAAAAACCCACAAAAACCACGAGAAACAAAAGCTCTCGTGCAATCTCGTTGATCTTTTACACAACAATCCACAACTCGCTCACTTGCGAAAACCGCAAGAGAGCAAGAAAAGCCGGCGGAGGGACTTGAACCCACGACCTGCTGTTTACAAAACAGCTGCTCTGCCAACTGAGCTACGCCGGCGTAAAGTTTAGTCGGGTAAATATATCTAAATAGATTTACCCTGCAATACGAATTGCAATTTTTTCACTGGAACAATCCATGACCCAACGAAATTAACCCGTCTAAACGGGGACTCGCTGACTATCGGCTAATTATCAGCGAGAAGTGAGCCGATTTCGGGGCATTTCCAGACTGGACGATCAATTCGGCCTTTCTAAGTAGATCGCGGACGCTTGTGAACACCACAACTGCCCCAGCAACCCGAATCAACACCACCTTACACCCCAGCTCCCCCCAACTTGGATTTCACCGAAAAATCGACGAATCATCAATTCAAGCTAACTCCCAGCGAAAGAACCAAAGACGGAAACTTTTTTGAGAGATTTCGCGTAATGAAAGTGAGTTACCTTCGAATGACACTTCAAACCCCTCTTAAAGTGAAGGCGAACCAATGTTTGAGATAACTACACCGGCCTACCAATTTGAATGCCCCCCCGACTGCAACTGGCTGCCCTCGCCATTCGAACTGCTCGCCGCAACCGAGGAACGCCGCAGCGAACTAATAAAAGCGTCCACCCCTGAACGTCTCCAACGGCCAAACCTGATATGGAACGAAGACCCCAACCAGAGCGCGGACGGGCCGTTTAACGCCTAAGAAAACCCTCTCTATCCCAACCGACTCTATCCCAACAAAGCACCTGCGAAATGCGGACTGACTTTGCAACTGCCCGCTCTTGCCCCGCTAAAACTGGTTCGCCCAGCAAGCCAATCCCCGCAAATTGGCGCGACAGGGCCTCGCGGTAACGCCACCCAATCATCCAGCGCGAACCACCACGCAAAAAAAAACAGCCACTGCAAGGCAGTGGCTGTGCGTCATTTCACAACTTTAAATTCAAACTGGCTGCGGTTAGCTACCCGATTCAAGTTCAAGGAAAATACTATCAGGTAGATCGATGTTCTGCTCCTTAGCAGCGGAACGAAGCTTATTCAAAGCCCGAGCTTCAATTTGACGAACCCGTTCCTTGGTAACCCCAAGTTGAGCACCAACCTCTTTCAAGGTTTGCGGTTCGAAGCTGTAATCCAAACCAAACCGGCAGACGATAATCTTTTGCTCCCGGTCATCCAGAATTTCAAGAATCGAATTAACCTGCTTCTTCCTCAGATCCTGCTCCGACTCCAACAAGTAGCGGTCGGTTCGCTGATCCGCTTTAGCGAGGAAAACCTCTTCCGAAGTCGGCCGGAAACGATCCCGCTGCTTGAAAGCACCAGGAATGGTTCGGGCAAAATTTTTCATAATCGCCCAACTGGAGTAGGTACTAAATTTGTTACCCCGAGAGTAATCAAATTTCTCAACCGCCCGAATAAGTGACATGTTTCCATCGCTAACAAGCTGGAAAAAGTCTTCGCTCGCTGCCACATGCCGCTTGGCGATCGAGACTACCAAACGAAGGTTTGCCTGCACGATTCGATTCTTAATTTTTACCGCGTCGTCATAAAGCTGCTCGATCGTGTCCATTTCAGACGACTTTGCGTTCGATGGATCAAGCTTACCGCGTAAACGATTGGCCTGGAATTTAAGAAAGTTGTACTTCCGAAAAAGGTACTGCTCTTGCTCCCTGGTCAACAAAGCGACTTCGTAAAGCGAAGCCAAGTAACGGGGCAAGCCGGCCGGTGGTTTTGTCCTACGTGTCTTTGTTTCGGGAACGGGCATCTCGGAATCGACAATCCGTTTCTCAGCCGCTCTCCGGTGGAACTCAGCGTTGTCCATGAAATCAAGCGGCAGTTCCATGATCAAGTTCGCACGTACCTCATTAATGACGCGATAGATCGTCGTTTTCGTTCGACCATAACGTTTTGCGATCGAATCTGCCGACCTTCCTGCGCTGAAATCCGCGTAAACACGCTCTTTCATCTCTAGATTCAATGGCCCAGACTGGTCCGGAAACACTGCAATCGTCGGGTTATCACTGTCAAACTGCTTAATCGTGTACCGAATGGTCTCGACACTTCGATCCATGTGCTTGGCGATCCGACGCGTAATATCGGCGGGACATCCCCCCGCTTTCGCAAGCCGGCGAGCACGTTCGATAATTTCATCTTTATCTGTTTTTCTAAGCTGGCTGAATCTCGCGCCCCGCTTTACCTTCTGGCGATTTCGTTTAATAAACTGGTCGACACTGGTGTGCAGAAAGCCAACACGCCGACGACCGCCGTTGAAAATAAATTTACGACTCACCAAACCCTGCTGACGCCATCTCGAAATTGTCTTAGTCGAGACATTAAACATCTTGCTTAGATCGTCCACCGTATGCACGGGTTGGCCGAACTCTTCTGCACTGACGTTGGCAGAATCAGAAAGGTCCTCGATAAAACAATGCAGATCGTGCCGGAGGTTCTCACCTTTTATTTTTACGATCGCTGATTTCTCAGGCCGGAAACCAGTGATTCGGAAACAAACAAACTCAAAGTTATAATCTCGATCGAGTTGAATATCGCGCAGCAGTTTCTCGGCACAATCGACTTGCTCAATCTTTTTGTCCCGTGGCGCAAAACGAACCTGCTGGTCGCGTAAATCTCGAATTGAATCACATTTGTAATCGGAGTGCATGACAAGCCTTATTTCTTTTGTGTCTCTTTGCCCTATCCAAGCACGACTCTCTTTTCGCGCTCAAAGCAGAACTCCGAGACTCCTAACATCTACGATCATCCTGATCATGTAAACCGACCGAACCTCAGTGTTCTTACGGTTTTAGTTACGAGCCAATCCAACAAATGTTCGATGCACTCGCACCCGTTCACTCCGACGCCCTTGCGGGTATCGCTTCCTTCCACCGTCAGCAATTCCTCCCAACGCTCCCAATTAACCGAAAGTCGCTAGCTAAAATTGCTTTCGTTTCGCCGAAGTAACGCCTATTTACCCTGCAAAATACGTTCCAAATCGCCCCACAAACTCACGAATCAACGCGAATCACCTATTTTTCCCGCGTAAAACTGAAATTCCCCGTCTCAACCGGCAATTTACCACCATTGGCAAACATTTCGGATCGAGACGAGATTGTTCGATTTGAGACGAAAATTGGTCGATTGTTGACCAAACAGCGGTGTTTTTGAACACACCCCATAATTCGCGCCTTTTAGACGACTTCTTGGAAAGAATAATGCTTAAAAACCAACGATTTCCGACCTTTTGCTGCCAACTGACTCATTTTGCCCTCGCATTGGTCGTTTTTGCATCGCCTGCCTTTGCCCAAGAGACTATCGATCTCAGCGTCAATTTTGAAAAAGGCGCCCAGTGTCGGGTTGTTGCTGACTTCATGCACAGCGGCACGGTAACAATCCCCAGCGAAGAAACGGGCGAAATTGTACCGCTCCCGTTAAATGTTGATGCGAAATTGTCATTCTTCCAAAGAACCACCAGCGGTGAGCAAACGATTCGCTTTTTCGAAAAGGCAAATGGGAGGATCAAACTTGACCGGGGAACGACCAAACCTGAGCTTGGACCTAACAATCAACTGATCGTCGCGCGACTCAGAGAAAAGTCAGGCGAGCAGGTTGAACTCGCCTCGATGACAGGAATCTTAGACCAGGCGGAACTTGAATTGATCCAAAATCCGGCTGACCCAATGACACTCTCTGCCGTGTTCAGTCGAAAGTCGGTCAAAGAAGGCGACAGTTGGGAACCGCCAGTGGAAGCCCTTGCCAAAATGCTTCGACTGAATCGAATTGAAGAATCCAAAGTTAGAATCCTACTAAAGAAATATGATTCTAAATCAGCGCGTGTTTACATCATCGGCACTCTCCTTGGCGACGTGAACGACGTCGTCACGGAAATGGAACTCAGTGGAATCGCCACCATCAACCGCTTAGATGACTCATTGTCGAGCCTGAAATTGACCGTTCGCGAACGTCGTGGCCCCGGCCAAATTGCACCAGGGTTTGATGGAAAGACCAAAATTGACATCCGCATCACGAACGCCACCACCGATGAACTGTCCAACGAATCCTTAGCCAAGTACACCGGGAAGGACAGCAAAATTCGCCAGCGCGTTCGCTGGCAAAGTGAAACTGGAAAATTTTCGGTAACCTACGAACCTCGCTGGAAAATGATTGCGACTGAAAAAGATGCTGCAGTCCTTCGCTTTATCGATGGAAATGAACTGCTCGCGCAATGCAATATTGTCCAACTCCCTTCACGTCCTGCTGACAATCCACTGACCCTCGAAGACTATAAAACCGAGGTCGCCAAAATTATTGCCGCGGACGAAAATGCCGTTCTCCTCGCAGCAACAACTCTGCCAACACTTGCCGGACACATGGCAATGCAGGTCGTCGTGGGCGGCGAAGAAGAAGGCGTGCCGGTCAATTGGTTCTATTACCACGTGACCAATGAAGATGGACGAAGAGTGACGCTCGTCTTTACTTTGGCAGAATCCGTCTCCCAACGCGTGGACCCGATCGCAGCACAACTCGTCAACGAATTCAAGTTTGACCCTATGGCTAAAAAAATTGCCTCAAAAAAACTGGAAGGCTCCGAAACCAAGTAAAAAGCTCTGCAAACCAAACCCCGCACGCTTTTGCCACCGCCGTTTCGACCATTGTTTTACACTGGTTTCGCCGATAGCCACTTGAGCACCAAAACCGGTGTCGGGTAGGTTGAGGCGTTGAACTTCAGAACTCAGGATACAGTTATGCTTGATTTGTTTGATAAGATCCAGGAATCAGTCGCCTTTATTAAATCCAAATGGTCCCAAACACCAAAAGCCGGGATCATCCTCGGGACTGGTCTGGGATCCCTGGTGGAAAAAATCGAGGTTGCAGTCTCGATCGACTACGCCGACATCCCGAACTTCCCTCAGTCCACGGCAATATCCCACAAAGGGCAACTCGTCTGTGGCACTCTCAATGGCCTTCCCGTCATTGCGATGGAGGGGCGGATTCACATGTACGAGGGTTATCCACTCAAAGAAATCACGCTTCCAGTTCGCGTCATGAAAGCACTCGGTGCCGACCTATTGGTCTGCTCCAACGCCGTCGGGGGATTGAATCCTTACTTCTCTGAAGGAGACATCATGCTGATCGAAGATCAGATCAACCTGATGGGAGACAATCCGCTGATTGGCATCAACGACGATCGACTCGGACCGCGCTTCCCTGATATGTGTGAACCTTATTGCCACAAACTAATTGATCGCGCGCTTCGAATCGCCAGAGCCCAGGACATTGTTGCTCACCAGGGAGTGCTAGTTGCGGTTGCCGGGCCTAACTTGGAAACTCGCGCAGAATATCGATTCCTTCGAACCATCGGCGCCGACGTGGTCGGTATGTCGACCGTTCCAGAGGTCATCGTAGCAATCCATGCCGGGATGCGGGTCGTCGGTTTTTCGATCATCACCGACATGTGCCTCGCCGACGCACTTAAACCAGCAGACGTTAACGAGATCATCCGAATCGCCAACGAAGCCGAACCGAAATTAACGGAACTGGTACTCGGAGTGTTAGCAGAGGAAGTGGCTTAGGAATAAGCTACTGAACCAACCTTGCCCCCTCATTACATCCATTCGTTCTCTGTCTCCGCTTCCTATCCTCTAAACAGTAGCTCGCGCCGTTGGAATTCTCCACCATCATCAAGAAAGCCGCGGATCATATCGCCCAGCACTGGGGATCTAGCCCTGCTTTCGGTATTGTTTTGGGAACTGGCGCCGGGCAAGTTGCCGACGAAATCGCCGTCGACCTGATACTCCCTTACGAACAAATTCCGTTCTTTCCGCAAAGCACAGCGACCGGACACCAAGGGCAACTGGTCTGCGGTCGCCTTGCCGGAGCGAATATCATCGCGATGCAGGGACGATTTCATCTCTACGAGGGCTACCCAGTCGACCTTTCGACGCTCCCCATTCACGTGATGAATCAACTGGGCATCCAAACACTTTTCATCAGCAATGCTTCGGGGGGAATAAATCCCAAATTCCGAAGCGGCGAGATCATGCTAATCGAAAGTCATCTCGATTTTATGTTCCGCTCAACGACCTATCTTTCGCCCCCCACTAGTCAACAGCGTCCAACTCAGTTGAGCGACTTGTATGATCGGGAATTGATCGCGGAAGCCGTCAGTTGCGCTCGCAAGCAAAATTTTACTTTGCACCAAGGCGTTTATGCTTCGATGCTCGGCCCAAACTATGAAACCAAGGCTGAATATCGATTTTTGAAAAAAGCAGGGGCCGATGTCGTCGGAATGTCCACGGTACCGGAAGCCAATGTTGCAAGCCGGTATGGCATGCGGGTTCTCGCGATGTCCGTTGTTTCAAATGTCGCCAAACCAGATGTTCTCGAGGCGACTTCCGGACAGGAAGTCATCGATGCCGCTGCAATCGCCGCCCCCAATCTCCGAGCTCTGGTCGTTAATGCCATTGGCGGAAACGACTAACCAATCCACGGTTAGCTCCCCTCCCCTGCATTTCAAAGATGCTAGCGGTTCGATTCACCTAGGTCACTCCTCAGCGAAGTGATAGACTCAGCTAAGCACAAGGATTCCGTGCGCGACAGAAAAGGCTTTGATTCAAGGAAGAAGAAATGCTTAACGGGTGTATTATCACAAGACTGGCGATTTGTTGGTCAATGTTCGCCGGCTCAATGTTTGCCAGCTCCGCGTTGGCTCAGACTCAGTTGCAAGAAACGACAAGCCAACCTCAAAAAGTTCAACTCTCACCCGCACAAATGGCCGCCACGGCTCAGGCACAACAGCAAGCCCTCGCCACCCCAACTCGGCAGCCTCCAGGGTTCCCGCTCGATTCTGAGCATGAAAAATATGTCAACGACCTTCTCGATTTCTGGGAACAGAATAGCAAACGGGTTGAAAAATACCGCTGCGGTTTCATCAGGTATGAATACGACAGTGAAGCCGTTAATTGGCGCGACCCTCGCAACAATCGACTTGCTGCTCACAAAATTACCCAAGGGCAAATCAGATTTGCAGCACCTGATCGAGCTCGCTATGAAACAACCAATGTTCTCCAATTTTCTCGTCCGCCACAAACGCCGAATGGAGATGCAGAATATAAACAAGCCAATGATGCAGTGTCGCAAGAGCGTTGGATCTGCGATGGCAAAAGCCTGTTCGATTTTGACTTCAGTACTAAACGTCTCTATGAAACAAAAATCCCCCCAAACATGCAGGGAAACATTGCCGAGAGCCCCCTACCCTTTATTTTTGGTGCAGAGAAAAAAGTAATTCAAGAACGCTATTGGGTGCGGTCAGCGACCCCCGAAGGTGTCCAAGATGAATACTGGCTCGAGCTTTATCCCAAGCGAATCCAAGACGCTAGAACCTATTCCAAAATCGAACTCGTGATTGCCCGGAAAGACTTTCTCCCATCGGCGATGCATCTTTATTCGGCTAACTACGATCCAGCCCGCGGTGACGAAACAAGTAGCTATTTCCAATTTCAGGATCGCGAATTGAATAATCAATTATTCAAACTTCAAGATTTCTTCGGAGCTTTCGTTCGCCCCAGCGTTCCGCTTGGTTGGAAACGGGTCGATACACAGGTCGAAGCTTCGCCACGGCAAGCCGATTCAACTAATGGCGCACTGAATAAATAACTTTCGGGAAATTCAATAGTGAAAATTCATTAGTAAAATTTTATTAGTCCAACTGCTTGGCTTGTTAGCGGCGAATGACTGAGGTTGCGTACCCTGAAATGAGCCCGACGATCAGCCCGACGCCGTGCGCCCAATTGGCTACATTGCTGCCAAATCCAATTCCCGCCCGCATCTCTACGGGTAGCATGCAGAAAAACATCCAACCCATCAAAATGATGATCGTCGACTGTGAAAGTCGGTAACCGAAATTTGGGTCATACGTTGATTTCATCCAGATGAAACCAAACAGCCCATAAACGACTCCAGACATGCCGCCAAATGCACTGATCCAGTACCCGCCGGCAGTAAGGAAGGGAACACTCCCTCCGACCGATCCTGGCACAATCCCTTGGAGCAAACTGGAAAAAATTGCCGTCGCCAGCAAAAGCGCTAGAAACTTCGATGTGCCATAGCGATTCTCAATCAAAGTCCCAAACTGGAAAAACCAAACCATATTAAAAATGAGATGGAAGATCCCGTAATGAATGAACACGTTGGTAAACAATCGCCAGATTTGGCCTTGTCGGATACTCGCAAGGCGTAAACTGATATCATCATTTGGGTTGGAGCCACTCCAACTCTTAAGCTCCTTTTCAAGACCAGCTTCACTTAAACAGACAAACTGAAGTGCTCTGTAGACGGGGTCGTCATATTTCACCCGGGCATTTTCTCCGGATCCCAAATTTTCACCAAAGCTAGTCAGCAATCCGACCAAACCGCAAATCACGATGATTCCAATCGTCAGAGGCTTGCGTTTGGGCAAGACGCCTCCCGAAACCTTCACCATTCGCTTCTGAGCCTGTTGGCGTTTTTTTTCCTCTGCCCGCACCAAGACCTGAGCCTGCTGCACTGCCTCGGAATATTTGGAATCACTCGGGTTCAATTGAAAAGCTTTGAAATCAGCCAAAGCAGTGACACACTGGTCTTCGTCCTTAACCCAAATCTCGCATCGCTTGCCCTCTTCGAGCTCATCGACCTGAGTTTCGATCCCCTTCACGAGCAAATACGCAGAAAAATTCTTTGCCTGCCGAGAGTCCTCTAGATCGCCAATAAATCGCATAAATCCACGCCAAACATAAGTTAATTAATTGCAATGCTCACCCGGTCCAACGGGCTTCTCCCGCAGCGACCAAGTGCTGTCGCCAGATCGTCCCTATCCTACCCTCGTAAAAATGCTGGCATTAACGAATCAAGGTTGCCAAAACCAACGATTTCATGGACAGTCCTCACGCATTATCGCTTAAAGCAGGTACCACTGTCCATCGTCATCGAAGCACAATCGCTACTTTTCAATGTCGCAATCTTCTCCACAATCTAACACCCCCCATCTCGGCAATTTCATTGCGGACCCGCTAGGGCCGCCGGCTCCCCACCACCAACCGTCGATTCCTCAAACGCCGTCTGCATCTCCCCCGCAGCAACCACCGGGCGATGACCAACAAAAACAAACCGGCGGGGTTCACCCCGGCCTTGTTAACCAAACCAAAAACCAGATTCGCATCCTTGTCGATGAGATCCGCCAACTTGCGCATGCCAACTCGACCGTGGATGAATTCATGGATGGGTTTACCCCGCGGATTACTACTGCACTTGCTTCAGTAGGAGCGGCCATTTGGCTGATCGATTCGGAATCCGGCACCCTCGCACTAAAATATTTTGTCAATGTTCCACCCGTCTTAAGATTGAACGACCAAGCCGCAGCCATCGAGCATCAACGACTGTTGAAAAAAACCCTAGACACTCAACAGGCGTCGCTCGTGCAACCTGCCTCCGGCGGCTACGGGGACAAACCAACTGGCAACCCGACCGATCACCTGTTGATTTTACAACCACTAACAATTGACAAAACGGCCGTGGGCCTCGTCGAAATATTCCAACGACCTGGTGCGGGACTCACGACACAGCGAGGGTATTTAAAATTTGTTTCTCAAATGGGAGACATCGCCAGCGAATTTCTTAGCAATCAAAAAATTCGCTCTTACTCGGTCGAACGTGCGATGTGGAATCGTCGAGAGCAATTCATTGGGATTATCCACCAAAGCCTAAACACTCAAGAGGTTGCCTACGCCATTGCAAACGAGGGACGTCGTTTTCTCGAATGCGACCGTGTCAGTGTTGCCACTGGCCATGAACGCCAATGCCGAGTCGATGCCGTTAGCGGTTTAGACACCGTTGAACGGCGGGCAACCCAGGTCAAGCAACTGTCTCAACTCGCTTCGCTCGTCATGCAAACGAGCGAACCACTTTGGTACTCAGGATCAAGCGATAACCTACCGCCGCAAATCAGAGAACCCTTGCACGAATACGTCGACCGCTCACATACGAAAATGCTTGCGATCCTCCCACTTTTTCGGGAAAACAATCATCCATCTGACTCTGCCCTACCTGAAAAAAAACCGATTGCCGTAGGAGCCTTGATCGTCGAACAACTTAGCGATTCCCGGATCGCTCCGAAACTAAAAAACAACATTGAGACAATTGCGATCCACTGTCAGTCAGCACTCTCTAATGCGACGGAGCACCATCAAATTTTCCTACTTCCTGCCTGGAAAATGATCGGACAATTCGTTTCGCTATTTCAATCTGGCAGACGCACGAAAACAATCTCCATCATTAGCATGATGGCCGTCTTATTGATTTTCCTGACCTGCTTCCCCTGCACTTTTGGGCTCGGTGCAAAAGGTAGTTTAATTCCAACAGAACAACACGAAGTGTTCGCCAAAATTAACGGGACGATGGAGACGATCTTCGTTTCTGACGATGGCGACACATTAGTTCAACAAGGTCAACCGTTGGCGCAAATGCAAAACAGCGACCTTGAACTTGCAATCGATCAAATCAACGGACAAATCGCGATTCAAGAGGCCGAAAGAAACTCCAACCTCCAGCTCCAAAACCGAAATGACTTGAGCCAATTCGAGTCAGTGGAAGTGAATAACAATATCGCGCTGGCGACGAAAACAATTGAATACCTCCGACGTGAATTAGAAATCCGCATGGAGGAACAGCAGCTTTTGACAGTCACAAGCCCAGCGACAGGGCGCGTCGTCAACTGGAACGCCAAACAAAATTTAATGCATCGCCCTGTGACTCGCGGGCAAAATCTAATGACAATTGTCAATCCAAACACGGAATGGATCGTCGAATTAGAAATGCCAGAACGCCGCCTTGGACACCTTGCAAAAGCAATGCGAGACAGCGAACAACCACTCCAAGTAACATTCGCACTGCTCTCCAATCCGGGCACAGAATACACCGGAGTAGTATTGGATATCGATGAAAAACTCGACGTCCACTCAGATGAAGGAAACACAGCACTCGTTCGCGTTCAGTTTCCTAACGAAGCCATCGACCCGCAATTGCTTCGTGCCGAAACACGTGTTAACGCCAAGGTCATCTGTGGCACACGCGCGACAGGATTTGTGATTTTCCACGAGATGATCGAAACAGTACAATCGAAGATCATGTTCCTGTTTTAGTCTTGCCGCAGTCAAACGCTCAGATTGGCTTTCTATGGTTTACTTCTTGTTTACCCTATTCATCATTTTGCTGATCTTCTTTTGGATCCTAAACCTAATCGGGTTGCCTGGAAATTGGCTGATCGTCATCTTAAGTCTGCTTTGGATGCTATTCGGGCCTGAGTATTATGACACCACGTGGGTCACCATTGCCGTCCTCATCGGACTGGCCACTCTTGGCGAAGCGATTGAATTCGGCACCTCCGTTGTCGGCACCAAAAAGATGGGGGGTTCCAGTCGAGGTGCTACCCTGTCCGTGATTGGTTCAGTAATCGGTGGAATCGCGGGTGCTATACTCGGCCTGCCCATCCCCATCCCGCTGGTAGGCAGCCTCATCGGCTCACTACTTTTTGCCTCGCTCGGCGCTTTCATCGGCGCTTTCATCGGCGAAAAATGGATCGGCAAATCCAACCCCGACAGTGTGAAAATCAGCACCGCTGCCTTCTTGGGCCGGCTTTTCGGCACCCTCGGGAAGTTGATTATCGGCTCGACCATGGTCGTAGTCGCTATAATCGCCAATTTCATCTAACACTTCCCACCGCTCATTTCTTAGACAAAAGAAAGCGACCCAAAGGAATGCTAGCTCGTATAAACTGAATCGTCTGTTGTCGGAAAGCGGGTTAAATATCTAAGCCCTTGCTAAATATCTAAGCCCTTAATTCCGATTTTTAGGAAAAAGCAGTTTACTTTCGAAGCTCGACAACCGTTTTCGTGATCGGCAAATTATGTCAAGAATTCCGGCAGCACCAAGGTTTTTAAAATCGGTACTTATGCTCGCAACGGTCGGCTTAATAGTACCCGCTACCCAAGCGCAAACGTCCAATCGCATGCTCCAGCCGATTCAACCGCGAGCAGGATTCAACACAGTACCCTTCCGGGCTGCACAACCAACACGCTCGACCTCGGCAGCCATTCGCAAGGCCCCGGTTCCGGCAATCTCCGCGGCCTACCCATCGACGATATCAACCCAACAACGAGGGAATGCCAATTCGACCGGCACCCAAACTTCGAATTTGCAAGACAATCTTGAACTGAAAAATTGCACGATTAGCTTTATCGATGACATCATGCTGCCTGCCAAAGAAAGCGGAGTTATTTTGTCGCTCAGTGTAAAAGAGGGAGACACAATCAAGGCAGGCACTGTCGTCGGAAAAATTGACGATGACCTTTTTCAACAACTTCTCCAGCAGGCAAAATTGAGGTATGAACTGGCTGCTGATGCTGCAGAAGATTCTCTGGCGATCGAGGCAGCTGAAAAGAAATACAAAGTCGCAGCGATTGAAGCCCGCAAGACTTCTGGTTTAGCCGACAAAGGATCCAAGTCTGAATCCGACAGACTGATGGCGAATTACACGATGGAAATTGCCGCGCTCGAACGCGACAAAGCCATCCGCGAGCAACAAAAGGCTGGCTTGGAAAAAAAACTCGAAGAATCAAGATTCCTCGAAGCCAAAAAGCACGTGGAGGGCCACATCCTGCAATCCGAGTTTGATGCCTCCGTTATTAAAATTATGAAAAAGCCTCAGGAGTACGTCCAGAAAGGGGAAGCGGTAATGCGAATCGCCCGCATGGACCGACTCTGGGTGCAGGGCGCCATCGAAATCACCGACCTCAATCCAGAAGAGGTTCGCGGGAAACGCGTAACGGTTACCGTTCAACGTGCTCGTGACGAAACTGCCACCTTCGATGGTGTTATCACTAACGTGGGCCTCGAGCGACAAGGGCTGACACGTTACATGGTGAAAGCAGAAGTCCAAAATCGCCCAATCGACGGACACTGGGAATTGCAACCGCTGAGCGGAGCAATCATGCGAATTCATCTCGACAAAGCTGGAAAATAAACCAACTCGCAGAAGCTGGAATTATTGACGGTCGATTCCCTACTTCGAAGTAATCCACAAAAAGGGTTTGGCATTTTCGTCCATTCGTAGTTCGCACGAAAGGCGAGGCTTGGATTGCTTCAATGCGTTCGAGACTGCGACCAAGAGTGCAACCTTTTTCTCAACGAGTGTCACTTTCGTAGTTGCCAGATCAACGTCTTTTCTGGCCAGCGTGTTGTAGTCAATTAAAAAATTGACTCCTGATTTCTTCTCAATCGCGCTAAGAACAGCCGAAAGCGGGAAATTACGAATCTCAAGCGGTATCTTGTCAAATAAAGTCGGTGCCACTGCCACCGGCACTCGCTCTAACGGCCAACCAACTGGCCAGTTTTCCTTTCCTTGACGCGAATCTTTTAATTGGATCTCCAACTGCCTACCTTGCTCCCGCCTTGGCTCGATCACCAAACCAAGCGGGCGTACGACTGCCGCCAATGCCGTTCCAAGTGAAAGCCCTTTTAGCTCGTCGAGAACTAGCTCGCTTCCATTCACCGCCGCTCTTGCCGAATCATCCAACACGAACGGAATCCCGATTTTCTTAACTAGTTCAGCCGTTACGTCTCCTGCTTTTTGCCCCTTGGTATCAAAATCTACTGTTTGCGAGAGTCGCCCGTGCAACGCCACCAACTGCTCTGAAGTTAAACCAAACGCTTTCTTCTCGGCCATGGCGACTCGCGCCCCGTCGTCCCGAAGCCGCTTCAACAGTTCTCGGATCCCAGATTTGTCTCGAATCGAAAAACTTCCCCCCGGTAATTTTAACCGGTCACCGGCAATCACTCCCGTGACCTTTACGACCGTCGCGGAGGTCATCTCCGTTTCCTCAATCCCAACCCGTCCATCTTTCAAGGTTCTCGAAACAACCCGATCCGCTCCAACTCCCTGAAGCATCTCTAACCATTGCTGTTGTGCCCCCACCCGAGCCCGTGCATCCGCTGAAATTTCCAAATAGATAATACGCCGAGGGTTTGATTGAGCTTGAGACTCCGCGGCCAAAATTGACATCAAGCTAATCAGCAGAATTCCAACGAATTGAGATCGTCTAGGCACGATTAATTCTCTCCACAGTAAAGTGACAATCAAAGCAGGAAAGGATATTCCAAACAGCAACTTTAAGAAATAGAAACTCCAGTGGGATGGAGTAGTTGCCAGCAAGCAAACATTGCCGCCGACGTAATAAAATTATTACCGCAGGCGAAACAATGGCAAGCGATGAAGTCTGACTCAATCAGAAACGCCGTAACGACCAATGCAGTAAATAGCGTTAATCAAATCCTTCACCCCAATCTTCTTACCCTCGTCGTAGCCTCGACTGTCATAAGAAATTGGAACCTCAGTAAATCGATAGCCGCGTCTCGCCAGCTTTGCTGTAATCTCTGGCTCAATTCCAAATCGATCTTGCTCGATACGAATCGCCTGTATCACCTCGCGATTGAACGCTTTATAGCAAGTCTCCATATCAGTCAGCTTCAATCCGCTAAAAAGATTGGAAGCCCCAGTTAGGATGGCATTGCCCGTTCGATGAACCCAGGACTCATCCTGCTGTTCGTCGCCAATAAACCGAGAACCATAAACGACGTCGGCTTCTTTCCGTAATAGAGGCTGGATCAGCCGGGGAATGTCGCGTGGATCATATTCAAGGTCGGCATCCTGGACGACCACTAAATCACCTTTGACATGCATAAACCCCGTACGCAACGCGGCACCTTTTCCCTGATTCTCATCTTGCAAAATGACATTAACATTCGGCATGCCGATTAGTTTCTGAAGAACCTCTCGTGTGCCGTCGGTGCTAAAGTCATCAATGATGACCAATTCCAAATTTAACGGCAACGCAGCAACACGACTTAATATCCTGCCAATGGTGTTAATTTCATTGAAAACTGGAATCACCACCGAGAGTAAATAATCGGTGCGCGGGCTTGCATTCTCACCGGGGTCTGCGGCCTGATAGGAATCCAACTCTTCTTTGACCAGCTTCGCGCATCCGTCTATCCGACTCAGCACCTGATCGAGATACTCAGATTTGGCATTCCCGACACTCGAGCGACCAGAGGCAAACTCCGATTTACGAATCGATTGGGTGGACGTAAAAGTCCCAGAATATGAAGATGACGACGTCGAATTTGAATTGGCTTGATTCACGGTTGCCTCGTTACATAATTCAAAACTTCTCTTAAGAAAGATTCGGCTCAATCACCCTGAATCCTGATCAAGAAATCATTCTTGCCAATTATTCACCCGAACAGGGTAGATGATTGACTTCCGCTCAGTTCAATTCACCCTGCCCCGTCACTTCCTGTGATAAAGATTCCAATTGCAACGATTACAGAGGTTCAATCAAGGGATTTATTCGAAGAGCCGGCCTCCCTGCGCCTCGGCCCAGCCATAAAAAAACCCGCCGCAAATTTGCGACGGGTCTTACAATTAAAATCGAATCAGGTTGAATACCGGAGGCAACAACCATGTTGGGTTAGTCCCAATCCAGTTTTCCACCGGTTTGGTATTCGGTCACGCGTGTCTCAAAGAAGTTCTTCTCTTTTGCCAAATCCATTGTCTCGCTCATCCACGGGAATGGGTTCGCACTGTTGTACTGAACTGGCAATCCGATTCTTTCCAGACGTCGATCGGCGACGTGCTGAACGTAATCACGGAACAAATCTGCATTCAATCCAAGAACACCGTTAGGCAGGCAATCCTCTGCGTAAGCCAACTCAAGTTCTACTGCTTCGCGAATACGACTGGTCATCTGCTCTTGGAATTCTGGTGTCCACAATTCAGGATTCTCAGCCTTGATACCGTTGATCAGGTCGATTCCAAAATTCAGATGGATCGATTCATCACGCAGGATGTATTGAAACTGCTCTCCGATTCCCTTCATCAGGTTCCTACGATGGAACGAAAGAACCATCACAAATCCCGTGTAGAAGAAGATGCCTTCCATGATGATATAGAATCCGATCAGATTTTTCAAAAGTGCCTGAGCACCTTCAAATGTCTCTGTCGTAAAGTCAGGATCAAGCACTTCCTTCGTCAGTTCCATTTCGAACGCGTCTTTACGAGCGATCGCAGGAACTTCGTTGTACATATTGAAGACTTCGCCTTCGTCCAATCCCAGACTTTCGACTACGTACAAGAACGTGTGCGAGTGAACCGCCTCTTCGAATGCCTGACGTAACAAGTACTGCCGGCACTCCGCATTGGTCACGTGCTTGAAAACAGCGAGAACCAAGTTGTTTCCAACCAAGCTTTCCGCCGTCGAAAAGAACCCAAGGTTTCTCATGATCACTCGCCGCTCATCGTCGGTAAGTTGATCCGATTTCCAAATCTCGATGTCCTTGTTCATCGCAACTTCGGTCGGCATCCAGTGATTTGCACAACCGTTGTCGTAATGTTCCCAAGCCCATTTGTACTTCAATGGCATCAGTTGATTGACATCAACCTGGTGGCAGTTGATCAAACGCTTCTCACTGGCGTCGACTCGCTTTGACTTGCCCGACTTTACTTCTGAAATATCCGTTGCCATCGTTTGCTACTCCATGCAAAAACGTTTAATTATGTAAAATTCAATTCGGTTTTTTGGCGGGATTTGGAGGCTCCGTCCATCCTTCTAGATAACCGCAATCCCGAAAATCCAACAACACAAATCAAGACTTAAACCGAAAAATCTTGTCGACAAATCATAACGCTTCGCCGAGCTGAATAATTGATTGACTACAGCACACAACACCCAGTCAAAAACTGGCCATTGGCAAATCCCAATGGCCAATTTTCAACGCTATCTTTTCACTACTGACAGGCTTCACAATCTGGATCGTCAATACTGCACTGCTGCACTTCTGGTTGCCGCTCAACGGCGATATCAGCAGAAGCACTTGCATTTTTCATCCACCTCGGTTGAACACCAAACTTATTGATATCAACCGTCGATTTTTCTACCTGAGTCGCACCAAGTGATCGCAAGTAGTAGGTTGTTTTCAAACCAGCCTGCCAAGCCATTCGATACATCTCATCCAGACGGCGACCGCTTGGTTGTCCAAGATAAAGATTCAGAGACTGCCCCATGTCAATCCACTTTTGACGCCGACTGGCACACCGAATAATCCAACTTGGATCGATCTCGAAGGCCGTAGCAAATCGCCCTTTGATGTCTTCAGGTAAATCAGGGATTTCACCCAACGCACCGTCAAAGTATTTGATCTTCTCCAACATGTCGCCATCCCAAAGCCCACGCTCTTTCAATTCGTTAACCAATTTCACATTGACTTGAACGAATTCACCAGAGAGATTGCTCTTCACGAACAAGTGCTTGTAGGTCGGTTCAATCGATTGAGTAACACCAACAATCGTGGAAATTGTGGCGGTTGGAGCAATCGCCATTACGTTACTGTTTCGAATCCCGTTCTTGGAGACAAGTTCGCGGACTTTGTCCCAGTCCATGGAAGTGCTCTTATCCATGTCGATCGGCATGCCTCGCTCTTCTTCGAGGATCGCCACCGTGTCGATCGGCAATAAACCGCGATCCCACTTGGAACCTTCGTAAGAAGAATAAGTCCCTCGTTCACCAGCTAAATTACTCGAGGCAGAGATCGCAAAGTACGAAATGGCTTCCATACTTTTATCGGCAAAGTCGACCGCTTCTTCGCTTGCGTAACTAATTCCGCAAGCAGAGAGAGCATCCTGGAAACCCATCAAACCCAAACCTACCGGACGGTGCCGTTGGTTCGCGTTTTTGGCTTCATCGGTTGGATAAAAATTAATGTCAATGACGTTGTCAAGCATTCGAACGGCGGTGTTCACCGTGGCTTCGAGCTTTTCAAGATCCAGTTTTCCGTCGGCAACATGGTTAAGCATGTTAATCGAACCGAGATTACAAACCGCGGTTTCATCCGCAGAAGTATTCAACAAGATCTCAGTGCA